>Ga0307378_10000624_pt1 | contig 61725 bp, 50 predicted proteins | sample UN1MG_FD_202238 | JGI IMG/M metagenome (GOLD analysis project Ga0307378, IMG submission 202238) | Soil microbial communities from Risofladan, Vaasa, Finland - UN-1 | ecosystem: Environmental > Terrestrial > Soil > Coastal area > Acid sulfate soil | place: Finland: Risofladan, Vaasa | collected... | reverse complement strand
GACGGCAATTGATTTTTATTTGACTTGCATTCAATACTTTCTTAACTTTATAACACAGAATCACATCTATGGCAAGCCTCATCCCCGAATACGAATATGATATCTTCATCAGCTACCGCCAGAAGGATAACAAAGGCGACAGATGGGTAAGTGAGTTTGTTGAAGCTCTGAAGACTGAACTCGAATCCACATTTAAGGAAGAAATCAGTGTCTATTTTGATATCAATCCACATGACGGTCTACTAGAAACACACGATGTTGATGCTTCCCTGAAGGAAAAGCTAAAGTGTCTGATCTTTATTCCCATTATCTCACGCACCTATTGCGATCCAAAGTCATTTGCATGGGAACATGAGTTTAAAGCATTTGTTGAACAGGCTTCTCTGGATCAGTTTGGATTGAAAGTAAAACTGCCAAATGGAAATGTAGCAAACAGGGTGCTTCCGGTTCGCATTCATGACCTGGATGTTGCTGATATTAAACAATGTGAATCTGTTCTTGGTGGAGTAATTCGTGGTATTGAGTTTATTTATAAAGAACCAGGAGTTAACAAGCCGCTTACTTCTGATGATGATGAAAAGAAGAACCTAAACAATACGAAATACGGAATCCAGATAAACAAAACTGCAAATGCAATAAAAGAGATTGTCCAGGGATTGAAGTCAGAACCTACTTCAGCAGTGATTGAAAAGACTCAACCTAGTGAGCTATTAGAACAAAAAACTGTAGGGGTGAAAAGGATTGATCAGAAAACGCTCTTGAAATTTTCAAAACGGAAGTTGCTATTTGGTATTCCATTAATTGCGATATTGATTGTTGCAACTTTACTTTCATTTCCCAAAATATACAAAAATGACAAACCTAAGGATATTAATGACTCGGAACTACCATTAGTAATCATTATGGACTCCTCTCATCCAACTCGTGTTTATGACAAAGAAGTTTTAGATAAAGGCGGTACAAATGCTGATGTGATTAGCGATATTCTTCTTGATTTGCCTATCAGACGTCAGCGTGAAACAATCGGGCCATTATGGCATCGTGATGAAGAGATCCTTCAGTTTCAACCCTATTTGATCATAATTCACTATTCTGGTTTCAGGCAGGATTTCATAGAGAACAAAAATTTACCACGTGTACGTTTGAAATCATTTATCAGCTTCTTTCTTGAATCTGATACACGCTTTCTGATCTACAGCCGTCGCAGTGAGAAACTTCTTAGAGAACAAGTAGATAGTATCTTGGCTGACCTTGAAATTGAACACCCAGGACTTTTATCCCGTATAGATGTGTTCGGGCTTGAGGATTACGGGTCGTATAGTTGGCTCACTCCAATTACTGCAAATGCTCTTAAACTTCATGTGAAGGAAATCCTGGAAGAAGATAACAAACTAAACAATTAGCCCTGTAGAATTGAAGAAAATAATCTTTTGATAAAAACTATCATCACCAATATCCTTTAAGTAAAAAATTATCTCAAAATACTAAGTTTAATATAGATCAAACTTTTCTTCATCTTGAGGAATTAAAAAAGGCTGTTGCCAGTCAAAAGAGGACCAAGTGTTAAAAAATAGCCCTGTGGGCTATTTTAGCGAAGGGGCCAGACTGTCGCGATGGTGTAACTGCAAAGAGGAGCATTTTTAGAGACCTGTTTAAACTGCGTCTCTGTATTTAATTGATTTCAGGCGGTCTATTTTCCCCAACTTAGCCAGATAATGTTATAAATAAGCAAACCTCTATTAAAGTGTTATATATTAGTATGTTACTATTCTTCTGGTTTAGTTTTTGGCCTTGGGTGAGCTATTTTTGTACAATTATCGCTGAAGTTAAACTTGTGCATTTTATGAACAGAATTATTATGGCATTTTAAGCAGTCTGTTTCTTTTGGCAGAAAGGCTTTTACTATATATTCTTTCTTGTGACAGGCTTCGCACGTTACTCCTTCCTCTTTTTTGTATGCAGGTTCATAGAATGATGAATCAAGCCCTGCTCCGGTGACATGGCATTTTAAACATTCGGAATTTTCCTGAGGATTCCCTTTTACACCGGCATTTTTCGCATAACGTAAAGCCCTGTCAGATGCAAGACTTAAATAAGATTTTGAATGGCTGCTTTCCTTCCATATATTATACTGAAAACCCATCTCCTCATTATTATGACAGACAGAAGCACATTTCTCTGCACCTGCATATTGGTATCTGGTTTTTTCCTGTACAAATCTGCTTCCACCTTCTGGTAATAGAAAGTCAAATATTTCATTGACCCTATAAATCTGACCAGATTGAACCGGGTCAGGTATTAATATAAAACTAAAGAATACTGATAACAGGAATATTGTTATTTTTTTCTTCAGGCTCATAACATTAATATAGCTGATAATCAAATATAATATTTTTACCAGAGTAATTTATTATATGTTTATCATATTTATCTTGTCATCATTATGTAAGGATTCTCAAATGTCCATTTAACTAATCTGACGAATCCGGGATTAATAAATTTTTGCATTATAGCAGCGAACTGTTGCAAATATGCTATTCATTCAAATTGTTACTCCAAAAGAAAGACGCAGAAATTATATCATTAAAAATCCAGAATTGAATTATATGAGAATTTGAAATATCTTTACATGATCACACCTTAACTTATGATCTTAAATGGTGTGCTTTGGTTTGAAGACATAAAGTAATATGAAAAACTGGGAAGAAGAAGAATTAGAAAAATTTATTAGAGATAATAAAGGTAAGTTCGATATATATCAACCTGAACCCAATCATCATCAACATTTCTTAAAAAAATTAATAAATAAATTTAAAGAAGTAGTTAGTATTGTGCCTCATTTAGTAAAAGTTGGTATGGCAACAATACTTATATTTATTTTGTCTTTTGTTGTATGGAAAACATATATCTGTCCTCCCCTTACACGCATTTCTTTAAAATATTGGAAAGTAGAACATGATTTTAAATATCAGATTAATCGAAGTACCCGACTTACTTATAATTCTATCAGTAATTTAGAAGAAAGGGCTAAATTTAAATCTGAACTTCAAAAATTTGATGAGACTTATAAAATTTTAAAGAAACAATTAAAAGAAAATCCTTCCGCAGATAACATAGTAAATATGTTAAGATTTTATAAGGAAAAATTTTTAACATTAGAAGAAAATATCCAAAATGATAGAAATAGAAATACACTGAATAAGTAATATTCAAGAATTAAAGGATAGCGGGAAAATCAGTGTCTTTGACAATTGGAAAAGCCAGTGGCTCTGACCACCTTTGGCCGGAGTAAATTGATCATCCTTGGCCGGAATTAAGTGCTTGTTGTTAAATTATTTATGATAATTGTACTTGAACCGGCTAAATGTGGTCAGGATGACTGGTTTTTGCAGTTGAGCTCTAAATAAAAACCTGAGTTTCTTTTATTATTTCACCACTCTCGGTTGTGCCGTAAATTTTCAGGCTTACGCTTGGAATAGCACCGGTAAAAATATCAGAGATGGGTGTAAAAGCATCCTTAATATCCTCTAATTCTTTCATCTCTTCAAATTCTTCAATAGGAAGATAGAGGTGAATAATTAAAATATAATCAGGTTCATTAATCCTGATCAGGACTTTAAGTAATTTTGCAAGCCAAATGGAAGATGCAGTATTAAAATACTCCAGATTAAGTCTTAAATTGGTGGTAGGCCTGGCATTTTTAATATATTCTGTCATCCAGTTGAAAACAGGTTCATATACTTTAGCAGCATTCTCAGGGATTGACTTGCCAGCGATAATAAGATCACCGGTTATTTGATTCAGATCAAATTGCGGGGTTTTTGAAGAGCCTTCAATTATAATGGTCTTCAATTCCTTCATTTAGCTTCCTTCAAGGACTTTAAAAAGATTATAAGAATATAAAATACAAAACTGATATAAATTTAATGTTTAATCAAACAAATTTACTGATCTTCATCAAATATATTTGAACAATTATCAAATAATTTGGACTGTTCATATAAAAAAACATATTATTCTATATTATTGACCGACCTTTATCGGTTGTTATTGTTCCGGCAGGATTTGCTAAAAGAGTATAAGACAATGACTAAAATCATCAATAACTCTGATAATTATATTTACTCTAAAAAATCTATCATTGGTCAAAATTTGGGGAATCTGATTAACCCCTGATTTAGACAAAATTGAACATCCTATAATTATGATTATCAGTTTGTTTCGTTTGCCTTACCTTCAATTTGATTCGATTTTACCGAAATCGCTAATAAAAAATGTACAGTTTTGGCTTATGGAGATTTTTTGTTTATCAATGAATCTTTTTAATAGATAATCATACATATTTCATTGATTAACATAAAGCTGGAATGTTACTGTTTTTCATCAAGCACTATCCAACCTATTGACTTGTATACTCTATTATACCTATTTTCATTTTTGAAGTTAACGACTTTGTAAATGAAACCCAGAATAACGAAATATGAAATGGATATAATTAATAATCAACGTATTAATGCACTTCGTGTTCTCCCTAAGTCGCTCGCTGATTTTACCAAAAATAGTCCTGTCTCTGAAATTTGCGCTTTTGAAGGGTGTAAGAATTTATATAATTATTTAGAATGGTTAGATCTCGCCAGAGACCCGGATCTGGTAGTTCTTTCTTCAACGCACCATTATTATTATGATGCTGAGGAAATGAAGAATGTTAAAACTGTTGTAAATCTGAAAGAGCTTAATCAGATAAAGGAAGTTAAAAGCTTTATTCATTCCATCTTTCATATACTTCCACCAAAGAGTTATTTTGTTGGGTACTTTGTTGATAATAAGAAGAAAAACGGATATGCATCAGGTAATAGATTGATCCAGGGTCAATTTAAAAATATTTCTGAAGCAATTGAAAATGGTATTGCATCGAGAATCCCATTTTTTAACATGATATTCAGTATAATGGATTATAGGACCAATCGGCACCTGTCAAGAAATGATGTAACTTTTCTTCTGGAAGATCTTGGCTTTAAAATCCTGGACTTGACCGATCTCTTTGGAATAACATATTTTTGTACACATAAACTTGGTTCTGCCAACTAATTTAACCGTCTGTTTATTATTAACCCTAAAAAATCCGTTATTGGTCAAAATCCGGTGAACCGGATTAATTCACAAATCAGACGAAATACCCATCTCTATAATTTTGATTATCTGTTTGTTCCATTTGCTTTTCCTGTAATTTGATTGAATTTTTATGAAATAGTTAGTAAATATTCTTCTATTTTGACTAACGTCGTTTTTTTGTTTACGAATTATCCCTTTTCATAGATATTCATACTTTTTAAACCGGTTAACGAAAATTTAAAATATGACCGTTTCTCAATAGTCAGGGCTTAGACTATTGACCGGAGTACTATTAATATATAATTTTATTTTTGAAGTTTCAGGCTTTAAGAATGGAAAACAGGGTAGATATAAAAAAATCAGATCTCCTTAAGAAACAGAGAGTTAAGACAGCTGTTGTTCAGAAATCTCCGGCAATAGATCTGACCGGAAAGAAACCTGCTCTTGACCTTTTATCTACCAAGGGGGGAAAAAGCTTTTATAATTACGTTGACTGGCTGGGTCTGGTCAATGATTCTGATTTAATTGTCCTCTCATCCATGCACCATTATTATTATGACGCTGATGATCTAAAGGAAATTAAAACTGTTGTAAACCAAATGCCTCTGAACCAGATAAAGCAGATTAAAGGTTTTTCCCATTCAATATACCATTTAATACCTCACAAATGCTACTTTATCGGATGCTTCGCAGATCATAAAAAACACTATGGATATATTTTTAACAGAAATCCATTATATGAAAATTCAGAATCTGTTAACCATGGTATTTTGTCGAAAATTCCCCTGTTAAATATAATATATAGAATGATGGATGCAAGGACTGATAAATACTTATCGGGGAAGAACATCACTTTATTGCTTGAGGATCTTGGTTTTAAAGTTCTGGACATGACTGAATTTGACGGACTTACTTATTTTTGTGCTCAGAAGGTTAATCCTGCTGGGGGAAATTTATAACGTTAAAAATCGGTTTTCTCGATTTTTTTTATCATATTACCCAAAAATAATTAATAGTGAAATTTTTTGATTATGAATTTCATTAGTCACCTGATTCATATCAAAATAATTCCTTTTATAAAGAAATGGCATTTATTAAATACTGTCCTGGGTGCCATTGATATTCTGGCAATTACACTTGCTTTCCAATGCTCATATTATATTAATTACCTTTCGACTGGAGGTTTCTTTTTTACGGAAATAAAATTCTTGGTTCTTTACCTGGTAACTATGCCTTTCTGGCTATTAGTATTGTACTTTATTGATATAGCCGAAATCCCTAGAACCAAGAGGTACAGAGTTCTGTTTTTCGAATATTTTCAGTCCGTTCTGGTAATCGGCATTCTTCTTCTAATTATTTATTTCGTTCTTAAGATGGCCTGGATCTCCAGGCTGTTTCTGATAGAATTTACTTTTCTGGGATTTATATTCTTATTTATAGTCAGGTTACTTGAATACAAAGTATTTAAAACTTACAGGGCGAAAGGCTACAATTATGTTAATATCGTTTTGATAGCCGATGATTTATCTACTCCATTTATTGAAAAAATTATATCAAATATAGAATGGGGATATAGGATAATTGCAATATTCAGCGAATCCGGTCAGGTTAAAGAAAAGTATGAAAAAACTATTATCTTATTGCCGGAAGAGTACTTAGCAGTACTTAATGACCTTATGGAAGGTGAAATAATTGATGAAGTACTGTATGTAAAAAAAATGGTGATCCCATCTGAGGTACGATATGTAATCAGGTCATGTGAAGAATTGGGTGTCACATTCAGGGTTAAGTACCAGGATGATAGAATTAACCTTACAAATGCTATAAAGACAAATATTGGAAACGAGAAGTTTCTGACCTTCATTAATATACCTTACAATACTTTTGCACTGGCAATAAAAAAAATTATGGATATAAATGTATCTATTATCCTGATAATCTGTTTATCTCCTGTTCTTTTAATTATTTCACTGTTAATAAAGCTTACCTCGAAAGGTCCGGTAATATACAAACAGCCAAGAGTAGGGTTAAGAGGTCGCCAATTTGATCTTTTAAAGTTCCGGACTATGGTCGCAAATGCCGATCAGATACGGCAAGACCTGAAGGGGAAGAATGAAGCGGACGGACCTGTTTTCAAAATAAAAGATGATCCGCGTGTAACCGGTATTGGTAAATTTCTGCGAAAAACAGGACTGGATGAGTTGCCTCAACTAGTAAATGTGCTTAATGGGGAGATGTCATTAATAGGTCCCCGTCCGCCCCTAAAGGAAGAGACAAAACATTACAAGCGGTGGCAGTTAAGACGCCTCTCAGTAAAGCCGGGATTATCGTGCTTCTGGCAAATAAAACCCGACAGGAACAGTATCAAATTTGAGAAATGGATGGAATTGGATCTGGCATATATAGATAACTGGTCTCTGAGGCTGGATTTTATAATTTTATTAAAAACTATTAAGACAGTTTTTCAAAGAACAGGTTTGTAGAAAAAGAAGTGCCTAAAGTGCCTAGAGTTTGGAGTACTTAGAGTTAATAATAAATCAAGCAATAGATAATCAGGAAGCAAACGAACTGGCAACTATTATTTTCATTTTAAAACTTTTAACTCTAAGTACTTTAGGCACTCAAATATTTAGCATAAGTTTCCTTTAATCCTGCATCCAGATCAAATTTATGACTATATCCAAGTTTCTTTAATAGGGAAATATCTGTAGTTTTGCGCATCGTACCATCAGGTTTCGATGTATCAAAAACAATTTCTCCCTTAAAACCGGTCATCTTTTTTATTTTAATTGCAAGTTCTTTAATCGAAATCTCCTCACCAGTACCAATATTCAAGAAATGCGGAGGATGATATTCCGGAACATTTACAGAATGATTCAGGTTGATTATATCGTTTATATCTGCGTTCTCCATAACAAAGACACATGCATCTGCCATATCCAGGGAATACATGAATTCACGCAATGGAGTTCCTGTTCCCCAGACATTTACTTTAACCTGATCCAAGGGAATCCTGGCACTTCTTTTATCATAGTCTAAACGATTATTTACACAATGAAAGCTATTGAAGACCAGCTGCCTTCCAGTATTTTCATCAGAGTGCAGAGATCTTTTATTGTAAATAAGGACATGATTCAAACTATTCATGAGGATTCTCTTAATCTTAAAGTAGGAAATACGTTAAAAAGCATACCTGTCGGAAAAGCATTCAGGGATCGTCTTCTGAAAACCATTAACTTGATGGTTAGATAATGTCTATCTTCCAAAATGTCAATTCCCTCATTCATCTTCTCCCTTACTTAAGAGCGGGGGGACTGATATATGACTCCAGCCTTTCGACAAATTATTATGTGTTCAATATTTATTTGCCATTTATAAAAAAATCAGTAACTTGGTATTCATAATTAATTTTTAAAATCTGATATGGCTTTATTCAGGAGGCTCTTTCCTTTTATACTTATAGTTTTTGCTTTATCTTTTAATATAGCAAACGGACAACAAACGCCTTTGAAACCTATATCTTACAGGGTTTTCACTCCTTTTATTTTTAATCCGGCCGTTGCAGGAAGCAAAGACTTTTCCACCATTGATCTCCTGATCAGTAACTATGATAAATCAAATTCCCAGATTATCAGCGGGAATCTGAGGTTATCTAAATCCGGAAAGAAATATTTCTCAGCACTTTCAGCACCGGAATTTACTAATATAGGTGTGGGGGGGTATCTTTTCAACGATCTGAGTGACCTGTCACAAAATATTGGGATTGGAGGCACAATTGCTTATCATTTACAGCTGGATAAAAATGCACTTTCATTTTTATCATTTGGCGTTTCACCCAAAGCCGTCTTCAACAAATATTCAGGTGATCCCGATTTAGGTAAACCTGCTAAAGATACTTTCTACCCTAATTTTGATGCGGGATTATATTTTTATACCTCCAATTTTTTTGCCGGAGTTTCAGGAACAAACCTTCTGGGGAATCCCGAGGAGCCTGATAGCCTTGGCGTCTATGCGATACCTGTTTCACGCCAGCTTTTTCTCCAGGTTGGTTATAAGTTTGTTTTAAGCAGATCTCATAATCTTTTACTGGAACCTTCTATAATTGTAAATACAGATGATACTTTTTCCGGGGAAATTATTGATATGTTTAAACCTGCCCTGAAATTCTATGCCGGTAATTTCTGTCTGGGAACATATTTCAATGATCTTGATAAGATCTCTTTTTTCTTCCGGTACAATTACTCCAGGTTTTATATTGGAACTTATTTTGAGTTGCCATATAATTCACCATTCTATAAACAGCCTGTTCTTGCAGAATTTGCTGCTGGTATAAATTTGTCGGCAATCAGATCAGGATTCACCAGGGGAAATCACTGGTAATAAAATATTCTGAAAACTATATGAAAATGCATTTTAAAATAATATTGTTTTCTCTGGCGACCCTGGTTCTCACGGTTTCTCATAAAATCGAAAACAATAAAGAGGGGAACCTTAATCTTAATAGTCCGGTGCAAACCGATACTACAACAACTATAGACCAGCGGGTAAGGGTTGAGGCTTTCAATCTTAATATTCTCCCTCCCTCCTCCGGTGTTAAGTTCTATAAGGATGGAATAGTATTTCTTTCATCATCAAAATCTGAGGGGAAGATGTTACCCGAACATATTTCATTTGGAAAAGTCGATACGTGGTATGCTGTTTTAAACGAGACAACTTTAGAAAATCCGCAGCTATTTTCTGCTTCAATAAAATTTGCCTATCCCACAGAAGCTTATACGTTCAGCTCCGATTACAGAACCTTGTATTTTACCAGATATTCTGAAAACGAAGGTGTTGAAAAGATCTACCAGGCCAGATTTTCTGCTGGAAGCGGGAACCAGGAAGATTGGTCTGTGGAAGAAAATCCTATGAGTTTTTGTTCAGGTCAGTCAACCTATACACATCCTGCTTTATCAGCTAAAGGAAATATAATGGTTTTTGCTTCAAACCGGACAGGATCCATCGGAGGTATGGATCTGTTCGTTACTGAATACCAGAACGGGACCTGGTCTGATCCTGTAAATCTCGGCAACGCTGTCAACACACAATCTAACGAGCTTTATCCTTATCTTGATTCGGATAATAACCTCTACTACTCATCTGATGGCATTCAGGGTTATGGAGGATATGACATATATGTCTGTAAGTTTAAAAGCAATACCTGGGAAAAACCCATAAACCTTTCGATCCCGGTTAACACCAGATTTGACGATGTGGCATTTACACTTAACAGGAAAGACGAGGTGTCAGCTTTCTATACGGTAAAACAAAATTCCGGTAAAACATCCCAGCAGTTGTACAAGGTTACAATGAATAGTTCAAATGTTCCGGATACTCTATCGACTTTATCACAAATTTTTACAAATCCTGCAATATCCCATATCGTCATTCTGGTAACAGAACCACCTGTTCAGGCAACAGACAGAAGACCTGAAATTGCAAAACCGGTCCGCAGCGAAAATGATATCGTTGTATACAGGGTTCAGTTTCTTACCAGTTTTAATCCTGGAACCAGGTCTATGATTACAGTAGACGGTACGGATTATAGTGTTTACGACTATTTATACTCCGGAGCATACAGATTATGTGTAGGAGAATTCAGTTCTATCGCGCCAGCCATAGAGCTTCGTAATATTTTAAGGCAGAATGATTATCCACAGGCTTCTGTTGTAGTGTTTGCAAATAATGTCATATCATTTGATCCTGAATTATTAAAAGAACCAACTGTATCCGAACAGCCGGCTGCAGTTGAGAAAGCCATGACTGAACCTGTATTACAGGAGAAACCTGCAGAGACAAAAGTTGAAACCATTAAAAAAGAGATACCGGAAGCTGAAACCCAAAAAACTGAACCTGCAAAAGCGACAGTTACTGAACCTGAAGTAAAAGAAGCTGAACCTGTAAAAACTGAAATCCCTGAAACTGCGGAGAAAAAGGATATTGTGGTATACAGGATCCAGTTTGCATCAAGTACCAGTTCTAAAGGCAGTTATAAAATCTCAATAAATGGTAAGAGCTACAACACATTTGAGTATTTTTACAAGGGGGCATACCGTTCAACTGTAGGTGAATTAAGTACTCTTTCAACTGCAAAAGAATTTCAGACTATTGTAAGACAATCAGGTTACCCGACTGCATTTGTCGTAGCTTTTAAAAATAATGTAAGGTCACTGGATCCGGAATTGTTCAAATAAAAAACTTTATGGTAATTAATCCTTCCATTTATCGTTCAGCTACCAGAAATATATTGCTCGTACTTTTAGCAGTTCAGTTAACAGGTAGCGGGGATCTGAATGCCCAGACCAATACCGGAGAGCTTAATGCATTACAGACTGTAGTGCCCTTTCTCACAATTGCTCCGGATTCAAGAGCAGGAGCAATGGGAGATGCCGGAGTGGCTACTTCACCTGATGTATACAGTATGCACTGGAATCCTGCCAAATTTGCATTTATTGACGGTAAGGTAGGTGTCGGCATATCCTATTCTCCATGGCTCAGAAATCTTGTTCCCGATATCAATATCGCTTTCCTGTCAGGATATTACAGGTTCGATCAGAAGCAGGTAATTAATGGAAGCCTTATCTATTCATCCCTCGGCAATGTTTCTTTTACTGATGATTTTGGCAATCTGATCAGGGACTATAAACCCAATGAATGGTCGTTCGATATCGGATATTCCAGAGTATTCACCGATAATCTCGCAGGAGGTATAGCTTTCAGGTTCATTTATTCCAGCCTTACAGGAGGTATCCCGTCAGGAGAGACTGATACTAAACCCGGCACATCAGTTGCTGCTGACATTTCTTTATTCTATAAGAAGGACCTGGATTTGTTTAATAAGGATGCATTACTTGCATTCGGATGTGATATTTCAAATATAGGATCAAAGATGAGTTACACCGAATCTCAGGCATCCGATTTCATTCCCATCAATATGCGGCTCGGAACAGCATTTACTGTTGACCTTGATCCATATAATAAAATTACACTTACAATAGACCTAAACAAGTTGCTTGTTCCGACTCCTCCATACTACAGCATAACAAATCCTGACAGTATTATTGCAGGCAAAGATCCGGATGTTGCTGTTCCTGTCGCCATCTTTCAATCATTTTACGATGCACCGGGAGGTTTCAAGGAAGAGCTTCACGAGATAACATATTCCTATGGAGCAGAATACTGGTATAATGATCAATTCGCAATAAGAGCAGGTTATTTTCATGAAAATGAGACTAAAGGCAACCGGAAATATTTTACAGCCGGTGCAGGCTTCAGACTTAGCGGATTTACTATTGATTTTTCTTACCTGATGCCCACGGTTCAGAACCACCCGCTTGCCCGTACACTGCGCTTCTCCCTTTCATTCGATGTCAGCGCCTTAAGGAACGCAGTCAAACCTTAGGGATAAGAATTTAAAACAGTTTCTGCAGACTATATCAAGTAAATCCATATTTCTGGTTTTCCTCAAAATTTTAATCAAAATATATAGTCCTTTTGTCAAATACGCAGGTATATGAAATAATCGCATACCCGGTAATTAATATTATAGTATATATTTGATTATCTGTGTTTTATATGAATAAAACAATTGAATAGCAGCCAGATTCCGGGCAAAGGTCATAAAATACCTAAATATTTTGACGAATGGACGAATTTCATTGACCAACATATAATATTTACAGGTCTATAATATAAATTCATTGACAAACAAAACAGTTTTACTTCCATTTTTATCAAATCCCGGTTTGCATGAAATTGACTGAAGTTCATTTAATGTGTAATTTCACTTGTGAAGTTACCGATCTGATCATGGATAGTAAAACATCATCAATCAATAATTATATTAAAGAGCAAGGCATTAGCATAAAGGATTATCGGAGCAGTTTTCCGATTGATGTTGTTGACAATCCTGCTTTGAAAAAACTTACTGAAGAAGGTTACGAAAACTTCTATCATTATATAGAGTGGTTAGGTCTGGCAAATTATCATGATTTGGTTATCCTTCCATCCACCAACCATTTTTACTATGCTGTTGAAGATTTGAAAGAGGTAAGAGCTATAATTAACCTGAGGCAGCTTAATTACATAAAATATATCAAAGAATTCTTTCATACAATTTTTAATGTGGTTCCTCAAAAGTGTTATTTTATCGGCCTCTTTATTGACAGAAAGAATCAAAGTGGCCCTTTTTCTTATAAAAACAAGGTTCAGGAACAAAATACAAGCGATCCTGATACGATTAAAAATGGCATAGCATCAAGTATCCCGGTTATAAACATGATCTATAATATAATAGATTCCAGGTTTACCAGGAATATGACGAAAAGGATCGTTACTTTGATGCTGGAAGATAGTGGTATGAAAGTGCTGGATATGACTGAACTAAATGGTTTTACATATTTTTGTTGTCAAAAAGTAAGACTCTCAAAAGTATAATTCTATCCTTAACTCCGGAATCCGGAATCTTTAGCGGAATATCCGGATACCCTGATATTAAGTTTTTTAGTAATGGATTTTTTTAGAACCCTATACCGGCTTCATATAATTCCTCTCATTAAGAAATGGAATCTTTTGATATTTATTATTGGGGCAATCGATATTTTAGCAATTGCACTTGCGTTTCAGTGCTCATACTTAATTAACTACCACGAACAAGGAGGCTTCTTTTTCACACAAAGAAATTTATTATTGCTTTTTCTTGGGATCCTTCCCTTCTGGTTATTGATCCTGTACCTTTTACAAATTACGGGAATCCCCCGTACAAAACGGTACAGGGCTTTGTTTTTTGAATATTTGCAATCTACAGCAGTACTCCTTCTGATTTTTTTGGTTTTTTATTTTGTTTTTAAGTTATACCAGATCTCAAGGTTGTTCTTAATTGAGATCTCCATTTTCGGCTTCCTCTTTTTGTTTCTTGTACGTCTAACCGAGTATAAAGTTTTTAAAATCTATAGGGCGAAAGGATATAATTATATAAATATTGTATTAATAGCCGATAACTCATCTGTACAATTTATTGAAAGACTTATTTCAAACAAAGAATGGGGATACAGGATAATTGCAATCTTCACCGAATCTTCTGTTATCAAAGAAAAATTTGAAAAAACTATTATACTGCTCCCTGCAGAATATATGGGTGTCCTCAACGATCTGATGGAAGGTGATATTGTTGATGAAGTTCTTTATATCAAAAATAAAGTCAATCCATCAGAAGTACGGAATGTTGTACGATCGTGTGAAGAGTTGGGTGTAACTTTCAGGCTGAAGCATGATGAAACCCGGCTTAGCCTGACAAATGCGATAAAGACAAACATCGGAAATGAAAAATTTCTGACATTCATTAATGTCCCGTTTAATTCTTATGCACTGGCGATCAAAAAGATAATGGATATTAATATCTCCCTTTTCTTGATTATACTCTTATCGCCTGTTCTTCTTATTTTAGCAATCCTGATTAAATTTACTTCCAGGGGTCCGCTTATATACAAGCAGGCAAGGATAGGTCTGCGTGGGAGACAGTTTAATCTGTATAAATTCAGAACAATGATCGCAAATGCGGATCAAATGCTTGAAGAGCTGGAATCCCGGAATGAGGCTGATGGGCCGGTCTTTAAAATTAAGGATGATCCTCGTCTGACAAGTATCGGAGGATTCTTACGTAGAACAGGATTGGATGAACTGCCGCAGCTTATTAATGTCCTGAAGGGTGAAATGTCGTTAATTGGTCCACGTCCCCCTCTTAAAGAAGAGACAATACATTATAAGCGTTGGCAGTTAAGAAGGTTATCTGTAAAACCAGGCTTATCATGTTTCTGGCAGATAAAACCCGACAGAAACAATATTAAATTCGAAAAATGGATGGAAATGGATCTGGCTTATATTGATAATTATTCCCCTCGTTTAGACTTTGTAATTTTCCTGAAAACAATTAAGACGGTTTTTCAGAGGACAGGATTATAAAAGAGTGCCTAGAATTTGGAGTGCCTAGAGTGCCTAGAGTGCCTAGAGTTTGGAGTACTTAGAGTTGTCAATCCGAGATTTGAAGTCAGAAGCCGTCAACAGAGTCAGGAAGATAACTTACACTCAAGAAACTCGTGAAAATTATCCGGAGTTATCACTGTAAAAACAGAATCCGGATATGCATTCGAGAATGTTTTTGACAGATATGACTTCCCTGAGGAGCTCCATTTGAACTCAAAGACTGAGAATTTATCATAGGATTCTTCGATATAATCTATCTCCTGCTGCTGAGTGGTCCTCCAGAAATATGATTTTGGAGCTTTATCCCGGTTTGCAATGACCTTAAATCTTTCGCTTACCAGGAAATTTTCCCATAAAGCTCCCGTGTCAGATCTTGAATTGAGAGGCAGAAAATTCCCTAGGACGGCATTTCGGATTCCGTTATCAGAGAAATAAATCTTCTTCCCCTTTTTTATTTCATTTCTTACATTTTTACTTAGTCCCGGCAATCTGAAAATGATATATGTTTTTTCCAGGAGGTCAATATATTTTTCAATCGTACCTTTGTCTGAGTCAAGTAACTGGGCTAACTCATGATATGACACCTCATTGCCGACCTGTAAGGCAAGCGCTCTTAAAATCTTGTCCAGCAATACCGGTTTTTTAATGTTTCCGATGGACAGGATATCTTTATACAGGTAATCTGAAGCAAGTGTTTTAAGCAGCCTGTTTTCGTTGCCGGCATTCAGTGCCACCTCCGGATAATAACCATAGATCATCCTGTGCTCCAGGAGTCTTTTTTCAGCCAGGAATCCCTGATGATCAGCCATTTCGCAGAAAGAGAACGGATGGAGAAAAAACTCGAATTTCCGGCCCGTCATTGGTTCTTTAATTCCTGCTGCAAGTTCCAGTGATGAAGAGCCGGTTACAACAAGCTGGATATCTTTAAAGTTATCATGGATTATTTTAATACCCAGTCCCGGATCAGGGATTCTTTGTGCCTCATCAAGCACAACCAGTTTATAGTTGCCAAGAACAGGTCTCAGCTTTGATGCGCTTGCCTGAGAAAACAGATCCCGGATATCCGCATCGTCTCCATTCAGAGATAGTGCTTTAATTTTTTGATTCTTTATCAACTGATCTACAAGGGTGGTTTTTCCGACTTGCCTTGCACCATAAATGATAATTGCCTTATTCTTAAACAGATATCTCTGAATTGTACCCTGAAGATGCCGTTTTACCATATGTCAAACCTTCCCACAAATATAATATTTTTCGTTTATAATCACAAATTATTATATTATTTTTTAGTTTTTACAGGAAAAAGTGTTCCGTAATCTGGAGTCCGAAGTCGGAAGTTGAGAACACGTATGTAAATCGTTTAAACGTTCGGATCCTTAAACGATCAAACGCAAAATATTTTAAAATTTTATTTAATTTGGCACTGAACAAGTTATAATACATTATGTCAAATATTGGATCTTACGAAGAAAGACTGAAGAATTTTGACTGGTCAATTGCGGAAGAAGAACTTGAGTACCGGAAAGGGGATTTAATCAATATAGGATGGCACTGTTCTGACAGGATCTGTCTCAAAGGGAAAGCTGATAAGATAGCCTTATATTATGAAGGATTTGAAGGTATAGAGAAGAAATATACATTCAATGATATACGTCTGGCTGGAAATACTATCGGGACATTCCTGCGGAACATAGGTATTCATAACGTGGACAGAGTTTGCCTGTTTATAGACAGAATACCTGAATTGTATTTTTCATTCCTTGGTATACTTAAAATTGGTGCAATAGTCCAGCCATTGTTTTCAGCATTCGGAGATGAATCACTTTTTGTCAGGCTTGACGATGCACAAACACGTGCAATTATCACTCAAAGGAAACACCTTCCCAAAATCAGGAAAATCGTAGAAAAATTGCCCTGCCTGGAGTTCGTAATTATTGTTGACCATGACAGAAAAAAAGTTCTCAAAAAAAGTGAGTTGGAATTCAATTTGGAATCTGCGCTACCTGTTGAAAAAATTGAAATATTCCCGGCCAGATCTGAAACTCCATCAGTATTACATTATACGTCCGGTACAACAGGACAGCCAAAAGGTGTTCAGCATATACATTACTCAATTGTCTCACAATATCTTACGACAAAATGGGTTCTCGATCTCATTGATGATGATATTTACTGGTGCACAGCTGATCCCGGATGGGTAACAGGTACCTCATATGGTATTATAGGTCCGTGGAGCCTGGGCATAACACAATGTGTACTGGATGCAGGATTCTCGGCTCAGGCATGGTACAAGTTCATCGAGAAATACAAAATTTCCATGTGGTATAGCGCACCTACAGCAATAAGATCCATGATGAAAGCCGGAGAAGATATTGTAAAGGATTATGATCTTTCAAGCTTAAGACATCTGGCAAGCGTGGGAGAACCGTTAAATCCGGAAGCAGTAATCTGGTCTGAAAAAGTATTCGGAAAACCATTCTACGACACTTTCTGGCAGACAGAGACAGGATCAATTATGATAACAAATTTCCCCGGAATGAAAATTAAACCTGGTTCAATGGGAAAGCCTTTTCCGGGAATGACAGGTGTCGTACTGAATCCAAAAACATTTGAACCGATAGCTGAGACTGGTAAAATCGGCCTTATTGCTTTTAAGCCTGGCTGGCCTTCAATGATGAGAGGATACTGGAGGAATGAAGAGAAGTATCGTGAAAAGTTTGTCAACGGATGGTATCTTTCAGAAGACAAAGCCAGCATCGACAATGAAGGTTATTTCTGGTTTATAGGGAGGGATTATGATGTCATTAATACAGGAGGACATCTGGTGAGCCCCTTTGAGGTTGAATCTGCTCTTCTTGAACATCCTGCTGTGGCAGAATCGGCGGTTGTTGCAAAACCTGATGAAATAATGATGGAGGTGGTCAAAGCATTTATTACGCTTAAACCTGGTTTCGAACCTCATCCTGACCTTGAACTTGAAATAATGAATTTCATACGGAAAAAGCTCTTATCCCTGGCTATGCCGCAGGAAATAGAGTATCTTGATGCCCTTCCCAAAACAAGAAGCGGTAAGATAATGAGAAGGCTTCTTCATGCCAGGGAATGGGGAGAAGATATAGGTGATATATCATCACTTGAAAATGACTAATAAATTAAATTTCAAATATTTATTAAATAAGATATGGAAAATATGAATATAGAAGAAACAAAGAAGCTGGTTCTGGATTATATCATGAAAGAATACATTGACGATGAAGATGAAGAAATAACCTATGATACTGCCTTGATTTCAGGCGGGTATGTGGATTCATTTTCGATGGTATCGCTTCTGGTATTTCTGGAACGAAAATTCCAGATAAAGATACCTCCAAGCAAGGCAACTCCGGAAGCATTTAATAGCGTAAACAATATTGTTGAGATGGTGAATAATTATCTGTAATATACTGAAAGGTATAATTTATATCATCCGTATGATTGTCACTTCTCCTACTGCCTGTTAAAAAAGTTGAAAGTTAGGAATTGGAATCCAAAATTAAATAAAAAACCCGGAGCGTTTTGTTCCGGGTCTCCGTTTTGTAAACCTGTGTATTTTATTCTACCGGAGCTAAGAAATCTTTAAAATATTCGGGGAACTGTGAGTTTGCATCAAGAGTGGGGATTTCAGAAGAAGGAAGTTCGGGTATACTTTCAATAAATGCTTTATCTTCAGCCGCGATTTCTGTTCCGTTATTTGTAAGATCCCACACAATATCCTGTATCCGTTCTGTAATCTCTTCATAAGTCGGTTCAGTTGCATTACCTTTATTACCTCCCTGAAAAGTACCATAGATCCATTCATAATTGATTTTTCTCCAGCCAATCATTTTTAATAGATCCTGAATGACAGTTGAACTTGTGATCCCAACTATCTGGAAAGTTGAATTATGATCTGAAGGAGAAAGGCCATAATTAATACAATAAAGATCCACATAAATAGTTCTCTGAGCATTTGGTTGGAGACTGACCCATGTTGTCTGACACAATATTGCTGACTGGTAACCCGGGACGCGGCATTTCCACAATAATCCCTTGGGGAAGAATACTGTTCTCGGATGCGTGCCCGTATTTGCAAGAGTAAGTCTGAGTTTAATCATCTTACCGCCGCTCCCGTAACAGTAATAAGTTGTTTTAGCATCTTCCGATTTAGCACCGGAATTGTCCAGACCAGTTATATCACCAATAATTTTTATACCATCCGGTAATGTAAATGGTTCTTTTACCTGGAGATCACCTGCGGTATTACCCATACCAGGAATATTACCGGGAGAATCTTCATTTTTTTGACAGGAGGCTGATATCAGTGCCAGTAATGTTAACCCGAACAGAATCTTTTTCATATATAAAATATTAAATTTTAACAATATTATTTCTTTTTTTAATCCGAAGCAAGTGTGATTTGATACAAGAAATTGACATTAAATTAACAAAACAGTATGCAAAACGCCATTATTTGAGGGGCTTGCGATTATTTTCAATTTAGAAAACCTGAAACGAATTTTGACGAACGACTAAAAAATATTGATCAATGTTTGGACCCAGTCATTAACCCAATGTACAGATATAATAACAACGATACTTTATTTGCTGTGATTAGAATTTATGCTATACTCCGAGGTAAAATTTCACCCTTTCTGCATCCAAATGATTTAAAGTGATTTTTGCCCTGCGTGGAAGTGCAATACTAATGTAATTATTCATTATTTCCCTTGAATAAATAAAATGATCACAAAAAAAGCTGTTATCAACAATATTATCAAATGATTCCTGCTTTAGAACATTTACTTCCCTGAACACTTCAACATCTGTGAGGTTGTCAATAATACCTGTTCCAAGAGCTTTCAAAAGTGCTTCTTTACGTGTCCACAATAGAAAAAACCTGTTTCTCGAATTTTCAGGATCCGCTAAAATGAATTCCATCTCTTCGGGGCTGAAAAAAGTTCTGATAATGGATTCAAAATCAATACTTCGGTCAATCTTTTCAATATCTATACCTATCCTTACAAAATCAGAAATGGCAAATGCAAATGTCTCCCGGGTATGGGAAATATTAAAAAACAGGGGATTCCCTTCCAGCCAAGGCTTATTGTTTCTATCATAGTAAATATTAACATAAGAAGATTCTATTCCAAGTTTTTCTGATAATACAATACGAAGTAAAGTATGGCAACACAACCAGGTTTCCCTGTCCTCTTCAAAATGGAATTTATCAGCTCTGATCAGGTCATTTTTACAAATATGGTTTTTTAATTCCTGAAATTCAGTAATTATATCTTTTGTACGGGCAAAATATATATCAACTGTACCTGTATTCCCATCAGGATTTTTAATTTTCATCGTGTTAAAAACACAACGGATATAGTCTTCAGATGATGCAAAATACATTATAATTCACCACTTTTAATTCTTGAGTAAAGATTATTCTTCTTGCCCGAATTGGACTCCTTAGCTGTTTTAGCCAGGGAAACATCTATTACTTCTGCAATATTTTTTATTCTTGGGCTATCGAAGAAAACTCTCAGACTTAGATCAATGTTGAAGATTGATTTAATCTTTGACATTATTGTGATGGATAAAAGTGAATTGCCACCAATTTCAAAAAAATTATCATTAATTGAAATATTTTTTGTCTTTAATACAGCACTCCATATCTCATAGACTGCCTCTTCTGTTCCAGTAAGTAATTCGTTACACCTCTCTTCCATGACTTCCAGCTCTCCTGTATCAAAGACAAGGGCTTCCCTGTTTGTCTTGCCGCTGATAGTCTGGGGAAATCCATGCAAGAATTTATATGCCGATGGAAGCATATAAGAAGGAAGGATTACTCTGACTTTATGTCTTAATTCGTTTAAATCCGTTACGAAAGATTCAGTCACATTCAAAAAAGCTGCCAGTCTGTAATCTCCATTTTCCATTTTTAATGGCTTTACAACTGTTTCTTTTACTCCTTCTAAGTCCGATATTACAGACTCAATTTCTCCCAGCTCCACTCTGAATCCTCTTATCTTTATCTGATTATCAATCCTCCCATGAAATTCTATATTGCCATCGGGTAACCACTTCCCGAAATCTCCTGTCTTGTACAACCGCTCCCCAGGTTTATGCGGATTTACTATAAACCTGCTCCTGTTAAAATCTTCTCTATTCAGGTATCCTGCTGATAATCCGTCTCCTCCCACATATATTTCCCCGACAACTCCAATAGGCTGGTAATTCAGGTACTTATCAAAAATAAATACAGTCGAATTATTTATCGGGTTCCCGATAGGAATATTATGCTCAAAATCCCTTTCAATTAGAAACGTAGTAGAAAAAGTGGTGTTCTCTGTCGGACCATACCCGTTAATTACTTTCAGCAGAGGATTATCCTTTCTTACTTTATTAATATGCTGGGCTGACAAGACATCTCCGCCAACCAGTAAATATTTCAACTTGCTGAAAATATCTGTCCGCACCTCTGCAATATGTGTAAATAACGGCGAGGTCAGCCACAAAATAGTTATTTCATTCTTAAGCAGCTCTTCTCCAAGCTTTTCCGGACTTAAAATGGTATCCTTTTCAACAATGTGAAGTGTCGCTCCATTTAGTAAAGATCCCCATATCTCAAAAGTCGTGGAATCAAAAACTATTGCACCAGTAAGAAGTATCCGGTCTTCCGGTGACAGTTTTATATAATCAGTATTGCGTACCAGTCTGACCACACTGTACTGCCTGATCATACTACCATTAGGAACTCCGGTCGTACCCGACGTGTACATAATATAAGCAAGATCTGATGAACTATTTATACTCTCTATATCCTCCTTCTTCCCGCGATAGATATAAGGTGAGTTTAAATCAAGCATTGTCACACCTTTAACCGGTACTCCCATGTATTTACGCTGTGTCAGAAATACACTGCAATCCGATTCCTTTACAATAAAATTCACTCTTTGATTCGGATATTCCGGATCAATCGGCAAATAAGTACCTCCGGCCTTTAATATGCCAAGAATGCCAACTATCATCTCTATCGATTTGTCAACAAGTATTCCAACAGGCTTATTTTGTTTTATTCCAATTTTTCTTAATGTCCCCGCCAATTGATTCGTCCTATAATTTAACTCCCTGTATGTAAGAGAACTCTCTTTGAAGACCACTGCAGTTTTGTCGGGATTATTCCTTACCTGCTCTTCGAATAACTGGACTATCGTTTTTTCTTTTGGATATGGGACCTGTTTACCTGCAAAACCAAGAACTAATTGTTGCTCTTCTTCTGATATTATAGGTATTGATGATAATGGCGCATCATTTTTTTCTGATAATCTTCCTGCCAGGGCTAAGAAATTATCCTTGAATCTTATAATCGTCTCGCGCCTTAATAAATCACTATTGTATTCTATGAGGCCTTCGATAATATCTCCGTTTTCCCACATGTACATAGTAAGATCAAATACTGATGTACCTCCCTGCCCTATTATATATTGGCTCTTTACTCCTTTTAGTTTTAAAGGTACATTCAGATTATTTTGCCATACAAAACTAAGCTGGAAAAGAGGATTAATGTTGACTGAACGTACCGGATTTATTATCTCAACTACATTATCGAACGGAAGATCCTGATGAGCAAGCGCTTCTGATAGAGTCTTTTGTGTTATTCTAAGAAATTCCCTGAAGGTATAATTTCTTTCAAACTTAAGCCGTATTACCAGAGTGTTCACAAACATACCCAGTATATTCTCGAGCTCTGAATGAGGACGCGATGCTATCGGGGTGCCTATACATATATCTTCCTCTCCGCTGTATTTTTGAAGCATTATGGCATAAACACCCAGCAAGATCCCAAACAATGAAATATTTTCCTCTTTACTTGTTTCCCTTAATTTATCAGACAGCGTCTGTGTAAGCTGAATATTTTCATGTCCTCCTCTCCCTGATGAATAAGCCTTGTGCAGGAAATCATAAGGAAAATTCAGGAAAGGTGTTACATCTGTCAATGTGTGCTTCCAGTAGTTTATCTGTGTTTCATCAAAGTTTAATTGACCGGACTGTGATTCCCAGTATGCATAATCATATTGCTGATAGCTGAGGTCCTGCATTAACAATTCTTTTCCTTCTGCCAGACTGTTGTAAATCTCTCCAAGGTCGTTCAGAAATATAGGCCACGACCATCCATCAAATATGATATGATGAACACTTATATGAAAATAGAATGTAAAATTGCCGGTATAAATCAGGAAGAGACGATATAACGGCCCTGTGATCAGATCAAATATCCTAACCGATTCTGAATCTAAAAAGTCCATCACTGAGGTTTCCTTTTTTCCTTCCTCAAGTTCTGAATAATCCAGATAATTAACTTTTACTTCTTGCTCCCTTATCTTACAATAAGGCTCATCACCATCCTCTGAGATGACCGTAAAAAGAACATGATGTCTTTGAAACAACAATTCCAGGCTCCTTTGAAATATATTACGATCAAGACATCCCTCAAGTTTATAAGTAAGGGTTATTATATAGGTGGGGATATCAGGTTGAAGTTTAGTAACAAGCCATATCCGTTTCTGGTTTTTTGTAAGCGGCAGGTGATCTGTACCCGGCAGGTGAATGAGTTCAATCAGCTTTATCGATCCTTTTACCTGATTGTCAAGGTAATTGCTCAACTGATCCAGCATAGGATTTATCAGTAATGCATTAAATAAAAGATTAATACCAAATTCCTCCCGTATTCTGTTGATCAGCCTGATGGCTAATAATGAATTCCCTCCTATCTCAAAAAAGTTATCAGATTTGCTGATATTTTCTGTTCTTAATATTGATCCCCAGATATTTAATAATCGTTTTTCTGCTTCCGAAAACAGTTCATGGGATCTTTCAGTAGCCCGGCAGAATTCTTTATTTTCAAATACGAGTGCTTTTCTGTTAATCTTTCCATTTGGCATCCTGGGGAAATTTCTGATGTTCTGATAAAAATCAGGTATCATGAAACCAGGCAGCTTTGTTGTAAGCATACCGGATATTTCATTATCAGTCATTCTGAATTCATTGTCTATATGTAAAAAAGCTACCAGCCTGTCATCATTTTCTTCAAAATGATGCACTTTAACAACTGCTTCTATAATCCCCTTAATATCAGAAAGCAGTGTTTCAATTTCTTCTGGTTCTATACGGACTCCTCTCAATTTCAACTGTTCGTCAATCCTCCCAAATAGTTGAATGTTTCCATCTTCAAGGAATTTTCCCTGGTCGCCTGTTTTATAAATGATTTCCCCGTTTTTGAGCTTAATGAATTTCTCCCTTGTAAGTTCAGGCCTGTTATGATAGCCTTTAGCTACACCAGTTCCTCCAATACCTACTTCTCCCTTGTTCCCAAAAGAAAGGATTTTGTTATATTCGTCCAATATGTAAATAGCTGTATTATCAATTGGCTTTCCCACTAAAATCGAAGATACCTTATCTTTTACCTGAAAACAAGTTGACCATACAGTAGTTTCAGTCGGACCATACATGTTCCATAATTCCCCGACCTTTGGTAAAAGCTGACCGGCAAGGTTTGAAGTCAGTGTTTCACCACCGCATAAGGCTTTCAGATTCTTCTTCCCTCTCCACCCTGTACCAATAAGAACACTCCATGTAGCAGGTGTCCCCTGCATAATTGTTATGTCATGTTTGTCAAGGAGAAAGGCAATTTTTTGTCCGTCAAAAATTTCATCTTCCGACGAAATAATTAGCTCTCCGCCAAATGACAGTGGTAGAAAAAGCTCCAGTACAGAGATATCAAATGATAAAGTTGTAACTGCCAATAATCTGTCTTTATCATTGAACCCGGGTTTTTTCTTCATACTATTGAGAAAATTCACAACTGCCTGATGATGTACTTTTACTCCTTTAGGCTTTCCCGTTGATCCCGATGTATAAATCAGGTAAGCCAGGGAATCATTAGTAATTTGAATATCAGGTCTACTATCCGAATACTTTTCCAGAGTCTGAATTTCTTTATCAATAAGTATTGTTAAATCAGTAAGAAAATGTTCTTTCTTACTTAAATCAGATTCCTGTGAAATTAGTATTCTTGCTCCGGAATCCTGAAACATGAAGCTAAGTCTCTCAGTAGGGAAAGAAGGATCCAAAGGTAAATAAGCACATCCTGATTTAAGTACTCCAAGAACAGATATCACCATATTAACTGATCGCTCAAGACAAATACCGACATAATCTCCAGGTATCAATCCCATCGAAATCAAATGATGCGCAATTTGATTTGATCTTTTATCCAGTTCCCTGTAAGTCACAAATTCGTTACCCGAGATTATGGCTTTATTATCAGGTGTTAATGACACCTGCATCTCAAAGAGCTCATGTATTAAAGAATCTTTTATCACGGATTCACCTTAAACGTTATGACCAAGTTTTATACTACTCTTTATCAAATACAGATCTTGGTAAATTAATTAAAAATTCAATATTGCCATAAGGAGTTTTTTCACAAGCAGACTGAAATAGATATTATCAGATACAAATTTTCAATTAATATTAAAAACCGTGAAATAATAGACAATTAATTTGATTTTCCTATCTATAGATAGAATTTTGACCAAAAGCCAAAAACGTTAGATCAAAGGACATTTCGTATTGATTATTGACCAGATAAATATAGAAGTACAGGGAATTATTAAATTATTTCGACAGTTTAAAATTTGTACCCTGATTTTAAATTAATACTTTTGCTGATATTCCTTATTATTTCATAATTATTGGTGTATTAGTAAATTATAATAAACCATTATAAAATGAAAAATAAACGCAATTATGGTGTACTAATTACCAATGTAATATTTATTCTGGTTACTATTATTTCATGCGTACCAGTTCAAAAATTAAAATATCTCAATGATATCGATGAACTGCAGGGACCTCGAGTAAACCCAAGGGAACAGAAATTAATTTCGCCTTTTGACAGGATATATGTACAAGTTTTCAGCATCGATGAGAAGACTAATCAGCTGTTCAATACGAATAATATTATATCTATTCCATCAGCTTCAAGTGTAATCGGTTATCTTGTTGACGAGAGTGGTAATATCAATTATCCCTTCATAGGGAAAATAAATTTAAGCGGTCTTACAACCGAACAGGCCGGATTGAAACTGGAGAAAGCATTGAACGAATATGTGTCAAATGCCGAAATCATTATTAAATTCATTGATAACAGTATAACTCTTCTTGGCGAAGTGCAAAATCAGGGATCCTACTCGTTTAACCGTGATAAAATAAATATTTATGAGGCACTGGCACTCGGCGGGGGGATTACGCAATATGGTGACCGGAGAAATATTATTCTTGTAAGACAGGAGAGCAACAAGGTCATTCACCATAAACTGAACCTTACAAACTCCGGAATAGCCGGAAAAGACAATTATTATGTACAGGCTAATGATGTTATAATCGTAGAACCTCTGAAATCGAGCTCCTGGTATAGATTTAATAGTAATACCTATTCAACCATCCTGACCACATTTACAACCTTGCTGGCGATTTTTGTTGTATTCTTTCAGAGATAAATGAGGTTAAAATATTAAAACAATGAAAAATAAGGAATCTGATTCATCTGCTGCATTGTTCAAGCTTCTGTTGGGAAAAGCACTTGCTTTAAAGTATTTTTATATCGTATGTATAGTCTTATTTGTTGCATTAGCCTTTATATATAATAAATATTCCCCTAAGGTCTACGAATTAAACTCCACAATTGGTCCGGTGCGTGGAAATCGCGCTTCAGCTCTTTCCTCGAATGAAATGTTCCGGGGATTAGGAACTTATAACGCAGGGGAAAACATTGAGGATGCTATTAACAGTTTGAATTCATTTTCTCTTATTTACTCAACTTTGAGTGACCTGAACTTTGAAGTGGGATATTTTGCGGAGAAGAAAAGTCTTTTTAATCAGACCTCTGAAATATACATGGATTCTCCCTTCCGGGTTACAATTGGTAAATCGCATATACAGCCATTAAACACCAGGTTTTATATCACTCTTCTTAACGATTCTACCTTCAGACTTTCTGCAAATAATAAGAAGACAATACTTTATAACTATATAGACAACAATATTATTAGCGAGGATGTGGTTTTTGGTATCGATACAATCAGCAAGTTTAATAAAACTATTTCCGGTAAAAATTTTAAATTCTCCATATACCTGAATAAAGAAAATTTACCTGTTGAGAGAAATCAAAACAATTTTTACTATTTTGAATTTTACCATTCTGAAGGTCTGGCAAAAATTTATCTGGATAATTTAAAGATAAGTCCTGTGTCAGTACTTGCGTCAATCATTAATCTTCAGTTTACCGGGTACAATATTGAAAAATCCAAGAGCTTTCTGAATGCATATGTAAACTCATTTCTTGATGATAACCTTGCAAAAAAGAATAAGATTGCAGTTAATACTATTAATTTTATTGATTCACAAATTTCTGAGATATCTGATTCCCTGGTCATTTCAGAATCCAAATTACGTAATTTCAAAACAACTTACCAGGTAACAGATCTAAGTTTTCAGGGCCAACGCATATATGGACAAATAGAACAATTAGAAGCTGAACAAACTAATCTTGAGGTCCAGAGCCGTTATTACAATTATATAATTAACTACTTTAAAACAAATCAGAATATTGCAGGAGTTGTTCCGCCTACTTCTGCAAATATCACTGATCCTATTATGAATCAGCTTATTACTGACTTAATGGCTCTGAATACTGAAAGATCAAATCTAATCTCAAATAATAATAATGAAAAGAATCTTTTTTTAGCTCAAACTGATAATAAAATCAAAATGCAGAAACAGGCAATTATTGAAAATGCCACTAACAGCCTGAATACTATTAATCTTACTTTAAATGAACTCAACTACAGATCCGATAGGCTTTCTAAAGATATCTCAACTCTGCCCAGAACAGAAATGAATATGGTAAACATTCAGAGGAAGTTTAATCTGAATGATGCAATTTTCACTTTTTTACTTCAGAAAAGGTCGGAAGCCGCAATTGCCCTCGCTTCAAATTATCCCGATTATGAAATTCTGGAACCGGCACGTGAGATTACCTCTAAGATCATCAAACCTAAGAAAATGATGAATTACATGTTATCATTATTTCTGGGATTGCTGATCCCTTCAACGTTCTTATTTATGAGATATTTCTTTAATAATAAAATTGAAAGTGTCTTAGATCTGGAGAACCTGATGGATCGTTCCATTTTTGGGATCATTTTCAATAATCCTAAAAAGCATGAAGCAGTTGTAGCAGAATCTCCCAGGTCTGCAACAGCAGAATCATTCAGGAATCTTAGAAGCTCTTTACTGCTTAAACTCAAATCGGAAAACCCCAAAATCATACTTGTAACATCTGCGCAACCACAGGATGGGAAAAGCTTTGTCTCTTTTAACCTTGCTGCTTCAATAGCTTCTACAGGTTATAAAACAGTAATTATTGACTGTGATCTGCGTAGGCCCATACTCCATATTAAATTTACAAACGATAATTCCTCAGGGATTTCCAACTTCATGACAAAAAATGCCGGAGAAGAGGAAATCATCCATAAAACTCCTTTCGAAAACCTCTTCTTTATTCCATCAGGACCTATTATACCTAATCCATCAGAATTAATTGATTCAGGAGTTCTGGATGAACTTATCAGTTCCCTCAAATCAAAGTTTGAATATATAATTATTGATACACCTCCCATAGGATTGGTCGCAGATTCAATTCAATTAATGAAATATGCAACCCTAATACTACTTATCACCAGGAATAACTTTACTGAAAAGGAAATTCTGGTCAATGCCTTAACCTCTCTTGAATCAAAAAAGATTAGTAATTATGAGGTCGTTCTTAATGATCTTGATCTAGAGAAAAGCCCTTATTCAGGTTATAAGAATTATTATCTTAAAGAAAAAGAATAATATTTTAAATATCAAAGTTGTATTGTTAGTTCTAAAGAACAACTATAAGCTTTTGGGCATTTGTTGTAAAATTGCTCGATAATACTTGTACAATATAGATACCTGCCTTAAGATTTACAGGAAATTGTTTGCTTTTAACTCCACTTTCCAGAAAACCATTAAGCACTATTTTACCAGACATGCTAACCATTCTGAAACTCTGACTATACAAAGCTTCTCCCTCTCTTATAATCGTTACAAATCCATGGGAGGGATTCGGATATATGATTACAACCGACTCTTTAGTATTGGTCATTTCAAAGGGAGGAACCTCATTTGGCCAAAATTCGAAAGCTCCAATACTCGGAGGTTCCTTATAAACTTTATTAGTGTAATCAGTTTTTATCGTACCAATTGTTATACCTTTTTGAATAGCTGGAGAAATGGAATCTAGATTTAAAATGTCAGGTGCTTTAACAAACATAGGATCAGCAGGATCAGGACTATTAGGTTCCCATCCCATGGCTGATTTCATTGTAGACCATTGAGACATAGTGTACCAGTTATGAGGATCATTCCAACTTAAAATAAGCTTAGTTTCTGCATCTGTATTAAAATATAAATTGTGATCTGCAACGATGTCGTCTTTATCAGAATAAGCATCATTCATATCTTCAAATAGAAATATGGATATGGCATAGTTTGCGGTTGCATAAACAGCATTATTATAAAAGATATTGTTTTTTACAAATGACTTATTCCCATTGTACACATTATCGAATTTTATAAATGTGAGCTCGTCGGTTCTAGTCTTAGTAAAGCCATAAAAGGTATTATTATAAACGTAAAGATGATCCGTATCAAAATATGAAGTTATTGCAGAACCATCTGTAAATTTGAATAAATTATTATAAATCGAAATATTATCAATAACACCACTTCCTGCAACACCTGATACTAACTGAATAAATGCTGTTCCTGCTGTAACCCTGTTCTCATCTTCATAAAAAAGATTATTGCGGATAATTAAATTATACATATCTCCGTTATCACCAGATGTTGAACCAGTTGCAACATCACAGCCAGTTGTATGGTAACCATGATAAAAGACACAATACTGTACAGTAATATCACTAATATCAGCTGTTCCGTAATGATTTAAAGATAATCCTCTCCTTCCGCAATGATGTATTGTGTCATATTCAAATAATGAATTATTATATACTGCTTCAACACCATAACCCAAGTAATCTGGTTCGCCAATATGTCCAATGTATCCAATATATGCAATTTCACAATTTCTTATAATTAAACCACTATGTCCCTCCGTCGGATATGTTTCAACAATACCATCAACTTGAGAATAAAATAAATCAATCCCATTGATCTCAACATAATCCTTACTATTAAGGTGAATACAATCCATCCTTTGAGTAACCTCTATTGCATTATAACGTTCATCAGGATCACTTTCAGCATATATATATAATACATTTGATTCCCAATACCAATTGTACCCTGCTGTCAATGAGGCTAAACTAGTTTTTTTCATCCCTGGACTTACAGAACCATCTTTTTTAACAAAACAAACGTTACCACTTAATGCAACAATAGGATTGGTCAAAAATGTTGCAGATTGCCATACATTTGAAGTTGCAGTTTCTGTCCATGTTATTGCTTGTTTTGAACCAAGTATCTGAGGCTTCGCACCTGTTTTTCCATAAGATGTAAAAACAATATAATTACCTAAAGTGCCAGAGGAAGGAATTTTCAATGTCTCTCTCCAAACATCTCCTCTCTTAAATAGTATTGAATCACCGGGTAAAAAAGTCATTCCATTAACTTTGGAGATAGTCTTCCATGAAGTAGCTTCCGATTTTCCATCCCTACTAGGATCATCATCACCATTTGAACTACTAATATAGTACTTAGTAGCTGATGCTATTGTAAAGTGCAGTAGGAATAATATTATAAAAATTCCCCTTTGTCGAAGCATCACATTTATGTATTTAATTAATATTGTAATCAAATTTAAGAAAATATTTTAGATAACAATCATTTTTAATTACTTGATCAGTAAAAAGTGTTCTTATTAACGTCCAAAATGATATTAAAAAAGATTTGAATTGCTTGATTGTTTAAAGCTGCGACTTGAGGCGTTCAGCTACTTTTAAAGTAAGCAGCTCTGCTCCGGTGCTATTCACATGTGTAATATCATAAAAGTATTCACTGTGATTAGTAAAGGTTGTGTCGTTTCTAAAATTTAAGAATTCAATATTTATCTCATCAAGGAAATTTTCCAATTCTGAAAATTGATTTTTAGTGTATATGCCATAACTGGGTGCAGCAACAACTACCACTTTGCAACCGGCAGCTATGGCCTTTCCAATAAATTTATCCAAATAGCTAAACTTCAAAGAATCGTAAACGAAGCCATCTGAGGCAAAAGTTGTAATATCCTCTTTTAATTCGGTTCTTAAAGGCAAATAACCCTTTTGAAAATCATTTGAAGGAATTATATTATGTTTCATTATGAAAAGCAACTTACCGTTATATCTGTAGGTCTTCGACAATATTTTAAACTTCTCTGACCAGCCTGGTATATCTACAACTTCTCTAACACTTTTATTGGAAAAATAAAACGGGTACAGGTCAGATAATATGTCAAAGTCGTTACCGGTTTTCACGAAATCCCAGGCTGTAAGATCCAAAAGGATTATTTTTGGGGTATATCTTTGAAGAACCGAGTTTAACACAGCATAATGATAAAATATGTTCATCAGGTTTTGTCCCATATTGTAACACGACATATTCAAAGAATCCTCGAAAATCTTCGGAACATATCCATGGTAGGCAGTAGATGAACCAAATATCAGGATATCTTCACTGGTCTGATTTAGGGAATAGTCTAACTTGTTGCTTTCATTTAACAGGCTTCGTTCAGTAAAATAGAAGTGTTCCAGAATACTTCCTATGCCGAAATCAAGAACACCCAAAAAAAAAATGAAGAAAAACAGTTTCTTATAAAGATCCTTTATGCCTTTCATATCTTAAAACTGAAAATAAATAAACTGGCCACCATTAAATACGCCAATCAGTATTATTAGAATTGATATGGATAGATATGCTCCCCACCTGATTAATATATTCTCATTTTCGAACAGTTTAAACTTATCCGGAAAAAATTCATCTCTGAAATCAGATAAAAACAATAGAATTATTCCAGTAAATGAATAAACCAACGTTGAGTCATCAATGAATAATGATTGCGAATCAGTAAAAATTTTCCCGATAATTTCAAGTGTTTTGGATACCGAGTCTACCGCTCCTCCAAAGATTAAAGAAAATGCAAAGATCACATAAGTAATCATGCAACAAAACAAAGTATACCACCATTTATTTTTTAAAGCATATCTGTTTTCAATATTTACCCTTTTACCTCTCAGTAATGCATCAATGCTCAAGACAGCGCCCTGTATTAGCCCCCAAATTATAAAAGTCAATGCAGCTCCATGCCAGACTCCGGAAATAAAAAATGTTAGCATAAGAGCTATCACAATACCCCATACTTTAAATTTTCTCAGGCTAAATGAGATGGGAGTGTAAACATAATCTATAAGCCAGGTTATTAACGACAAGTGCCACCTTCGCCAGAATTCCGACATTGAAGTGGAAAAGAAGGGTCGTTTAAAATTAGGTATTATATCTATTCCCATAACATTAGCACACCCGATAGCTATCAAAGAATATCCACCCAGATCACCATAAACCTGGATTGGATAAAGAAGAGTTGCAAACAGGAGTGATGTTCCTGAATGATGCTCCGAATTTGAAAAAATTGCACTCAAATATATCGCCAGTCTGTCAGCTATTACCAGTTTCATAAAGTACCCCCATAATATCAATTGAAGGCCTTTAACCGCTTTTTTATAATTAAATATAGTTTTGGCCTTGAACTGGCTGAACATATTGCCGGCACGTTCTATCGGGCCTGACAAAACAATTGGGAAAAAGGAGAGAAACAGGGCAACAATCCCGGGATTCTTCTCTGCTTCTATGTTTTCATTATAGACGTCAATAAGATATCCCAGTGCCATAAAAGTATAGAAAGAGATACCTACGGGCAAAAGAAGTCCCAGCTTCGGCAATGGCCACCTTAAGCCAAAAACACTGAGAAGAGCAAAGATACTTTGATTTAAAAAATCGAAATATTTAAAGAAAAACAGAGGGAATAATGTAAGTATTATGCCAAGCAGAAAAATCAGTTTCTTTTTCTTCTCTGTTTCTGTTTTTTCTATCCAGCGTGTAAACAGATAAGTAACTGTGGTTACACCGGCTAATAAAAGTGTATAAACAGGGCTTATGTTGATGTAGAAGAAATAACTGGCAACCAGAAGGAATACCCATCTAAAATTTTTCGGTAGTATGTAGTAAATAACAATTACTGCAGGAAAAAAAATTAAAAAATTAAAAGAGGTAAAGACCATCAAGCAACCTTTCTGATTTACAATTTAGAACTTATTATTTCAATCATATCTCCTACATTCCGCATCTTATTTAGATCTTTTAATTTAAACTTAATTGAGAATTTGTTCTCAATTTCTGAAATGATGAGCATGTGAGATAATGAATCCCAGTGATCAACATCGTTTGCTGTCAATTCATCAGTTAAAACTAAAGAATCATTTTTTAACACACTCCTGAAAATCACCGTTAAGTTTTTTACAATTTCTATTTTTTCCATAGCTCCAATAATTATTTAACAACTAACTCTTTCTTCATTAATACTTTTTTATTCGAAGGCAAATATTTAAGAATCTCCTCATTTGAAGATTCCTTAGTTAATACTAATTCAAAATTTGCCTTCTCAAAGGTTCTGATTGACGGAATATTGCAATAAAAGATTTGAGCCCATACCTGTTTGACATTCGGATTTGTTTGAGCCAGCCTTGCTATTATTTCGGATTCCAATAAGCCCAGTAAGCCTTTACCTCTGAATTCACTGACTACATATCCTGCACCAAGTTGAATGGTGTTAGGGAAATATTCAATATCCAAATCCCGAATAATTTCATTAACTCTTACGGCATTTTCTATACATCTTTTAGGTAGAGAATAATTTAGAAGATTCCCCTTTATTACAGCTGAGGGAATACCCTCTGCTCCTTCAATCCAGGCGCTTACTGCACCTGCAGTTTTCCCATTGCACTCCGCCACAATGAAACTTGATACTGAAAGCTCACACCCATCAATCTCTTCATAGAGAATATCATTGAGATATTTTCGAACTTCTTCCTCTGATAAGCCAAAAATACTTGAATATGATAAAACGTCCGTACCGCTTTTTTCAGCTTCAATTATTGTATCAACTAATAAAGGAATATCGTTAATAGTCGCGTTTCTTATAATAAATTCACTCATAATTACAGATTAATTGAATTTTTCAACAGATTACGATCTACTTTCCCATTAGAATTCAATGGAAATTTCTTACACATAAAAATCTTTGAAGGACTCATATAATAAGGCAGTTTTGATCCCAAATATTTTAGCAGTTTTCCATCATCAACTAATTCACCTTCAACAAAAAGAGCTATTTCTGTGTTTTTTGCAGTATTTTCAAATGCAACAGCAACCGCATTATTGCCACCCAAAAATTCCCTGGCGTAATACTCTATCTCTCCAAGCTCAACCCGATATCCGTGAATTTTCACCTGGTAATCCAACCTTCCGGAATACATAATATCTCCGTCTTTATCCTTGAAACAGGAATCTCCCGTTCTGTAAAAACGGCATATTCCCCCTTCGAAAAATATCTCAAAAAAGGATTCCTTATTCTTCTCGTAGTTTTTCCAGTAGCCCGGTGTTACCTGGCCTCCAGCGATACATAATTCACCTTTCTGGCCTGCACCTAATATTTTCTTATCATCATCAATAATTATAGCTTTCAAACCTTGTAAAGGTTTCCCAATGGATGATATGCCATTATAATTTTTATTCTCTCCGTTTCTTATTATTTTATGATATGTACAATAAATTGTAGCCTCTGTAGGTCCATAAAAATCATATATTTCGGCATTAGGGATACAGATGGACCACTCGTTAATTAAATCAATGGGTGAAGCTTCAGCAGTAAGGATATTATATCTCATACTGGGGACGCTTATTTCTTCAAAATATGGCCGTAAATAGCGTACCATTGAAGGTGCCATTGCTCCAAAGGTCAGTTTATGTTCTTCAAATAATCCAAAAATATAACTGTATTTAATCTGATTATGAGGAATAGTGTATGTGCAGGCGCCTCTGGTAAGCGGCACTAAAAATGACTGCACAGATACATCAAATGTCAGGTCAAAACACTGAAGGCATCTGTCCTTCTCATCAATATGAAAGCCTACTTCAAAGAATGACTTTAAAAACTGACCTATATTGCCTCTCGTAATAGGAACACCCTTAGGTTTACCTGTACTTCCTGAAGTAAACAAAATGTAGGCTACCACCTCATCAGGAATTGTATTAGGGTGTAGGTTAAGCTCATCAAATCTCAATTTTCCGCTTTCAATAATTGCCACATCTTTGAATGACGAAGAAAAACTTGAATCAATTATTAAATAGATATCAGCCTGATGAATTATCTCTGAATTTCTTTCAATAGGTTGAAGCGGATGCAAAGGGACATAAGCACATCCCTCAAACCATATCGCAAAAATTGAAGCATAAGTTTCAATATCATCATTTACTACCAATCCGATGTTGAGGCCTTTCCTCTCAGATGTTTGAAGTGCTTTTCTTATTTTCGATATGTATTGAGCAAAATCATTATAAGTATAGAACTTATCATTTATACAAAAAGCATTATATGTTCCGAAATCCTGAACTTTACCAAGAAACGGAGATATAATATTGTCCTGAAACATATTGTTATTACCATCCATAGCAAGTTCAATAAAATCTTAAATATCGCTAACTCTTCCCTTAAAAGGGATTAATTGAAGCACCTGTAGAACTTTTGATGAGCGAGATCAAGCATCTCTTTATCGCCCTTACTATCGCCGTATGCATAAATACAATTATACTCTTTTAAATTATATTCTTTAATTATTCTTTTTGCCTTTTCGCTTGAGTAACAATTCTTTGATGCAAAGTTTCCTGTAATTTCCCCGTCTGATATTTCCAGTTGTGTAGCTATGAGTTCCAGGTCATTTTTTAAACACCATGATTTGAGCCAATTTTCCAATGAAGCCGAGACAACCACAATTTTATGGCCTTGCTGTTTATGCCACGTGATCTTTTTTACGGCCTCAAACCTTGTGATCTTATCAATCTGTTCAACAGAATACCGGTCTGCCAGTTTTTGAAAATCAGCAACCTCCCACCCTTTAAAGAAAAAGGAGAACAGCTTTTCTTTAGCAATATAGTTAGGCGTTAATTTTAATTTAAATGAAGCCAACAAAGGGATATTAAATAGTAAACCTGCATAGTACTTCCTTTTACCAACAGCATATTGAATAAAATCGCCTAAACTGTCTTTGGTTGTTATAGTGCCATCAAAATCAAAAAATGCAATACTTCCCATAAGACTATCAGTCAGTTGCTATCACAAACTAATATAATATATTCCCGGAAGAGATATTCCAAGCTCTTCTGGTTTTGGATTTTAGATCCCTCAAAAAATTAAATGCTCATTCTTTTAAATTGCCATTCAGGTATATTTCTAATCGCTGACATAATATACCTCCATATCCATTTTGTATAAACAATATTCTTCCCCTTCTTATGGGCTTTGAAAATAGCATTTGCCACTTCCCCTGGACAGGCTGTTAATCTGGCGGGGAGTTTCATGCCTGCAGTCATACTGGTAAAAACAAAACCTGGCTTTACAGTAAGAACATGTACTTTATAAACATAGAGTCTGTTTCTGAGGCCTGAAAGATAAGCAGTAAAGGCGGCCTTTGCAGAGCCGTACATATAATTTGCTTTTCTACCTCTGTCTCCTGCCACTGAACTGATACCTATAATAAATCCCGCTCCCCTTTTTGCAAAATCAGCTGATATAATATTTAGTAGACTGACAATGCCGGTGTAATTAGTATTAATAATCTTTTCTGCTTCCTGAAAGTTGTTCTGAGCCAACTCCTGGTTCCCAAGATAACCCACTGCAGAAATAATCCCCGAAGGTTTCTCTGCCAGTTTATCATAGAATGCTCTATGAGAGGAGTAATCTAAAATATCCAGTTCCAGACATTCGGTATTTACATCGAACCGTATGGCAATATCACTCGCGAAACTTTCAAGCTCGCGTGCATTTCTTGCTGCCAGATAGAGGTTATACCCGTTACTGGCATACTCCTTAGCTGTAGCTTTAGCGATGTCGCTTTTTGCGCCAATTATCAATACGTAACTCATATTAAATTTTTACCCTTTTGGATTGTATTGAACTAAATTTTTCATTCATCTTATAATTGTTCCTGAGCATCCTGAATTTATCAATTTCGGGATATCCTTTTTCAAATGTTTCCTTAGATACTCTGACGTCCTTGGTAAGGTAAATTCTGCCTCCATACTCGAGGACAATTTTGTCAAGTCGATCCAACAATTCAAATAGCCCTTGTTCAATTTTAAAATCAAGAGCAAGAGTATAGCCTTCCATCGGGAAAGAGAGCCAGTTGGTATTTCCTTTACCAAATAATTTCAGAACAGCCAGAAAAGAACCTTTACCGGATTCTCCAATTTCAGTCAGTATCTTTGACAAACCTTCATAGCTCTTTACCTTTGGGAGAACAAACTGATATTGGGTAAAACCATTCTTGCCATAAATCCTGTTCCATTTGCCTATTGCATCCAAAGGATAGAAGAAGCTGTTTATGCTGACTTTTTGATTGGTCACGCCTGCTTTAGCCTTAAAATAATATATAAATGTGTTAAACAGTTTAATTGTCAGTTTATTAAGAGTAGATACCGGAAAATTAAAAGGTACGCTAGCTATTGATGAACTCTTATATGAAAGATCTTTGTCTTTAGCAAACTCACCAACGGTCAAAATACATCTGCCAAGATCTTTTCTTTTAGCAAGGCAGTCTATCCATGCAACTGAATATGTATATTCTTTGTATTGTTCAAATGCTTCGAATGTCTCTTTTAGGTTTTTTGTTTTGATAGATACCTGATTGATCTTTGAAGACGTGATTGGCACCAGGCGGATCCGGGCATCTAGAATAATACCGGTAAGCCCCATACCTCCGCAAGTAGCTTTGAACAGTTCACTATTTTCTTCATGAGTGCAGGTGACAATATCCCCTGATGGAAGCATAAGGGAAAACTCTGTCACTGAGTCGCTGAATGATCCTGCTAAATGATGGTTTTTACCATGGACATCACTCGCAATTGCCCCTCCAACAGATATTAGTTTTGTGCCAGGAGTAACCTGGAGAAACCATCCTTTAGGAACAAAAACTTCGAGGATGTCTGAAAGTAAGACTCCTGCCTGGCAGTGAAGAATACCCTTTACTTCGTCGAATCCAAGAAAATAATCATATATTTTAGTACAAATCAGGTTTGAGTTTAATGCACTATCGCCATAACTTCTGCCATTGCCGTAGGGTATAAGATTGTCTTTGTTACTGATAATTTGTTTTAATTCTTCAGCATTTTTAAAATTCCAGACAGAATTTTCAATTTTAGGATAGTTACCCCAGCTTAACAAACTATTTGATTTCATATGCTTTAAGAGTCTTAATGTTAGGAATTTATATTAAAAAACTATAAATAAAGAATCCATATAAAAGCAATCACCCACCCAATCAAAACAAGATGCATAAATGTATCCCTGATAGCAATATGAGTCGGATCTCCACTGTCTTTTTCAACAAAAGAAATTTGCAGGTAACGTAAAATACCAAGTACAACAAATATTGTTGTTAAATAAACATAATCACTTTGAAGTTTCATTATAACCTCAACAGATGTTGTGTAAAGAGTATAAGCCACTATAACCACAGAAGCCATTATCATCATGGCTCCGTCAAGAAACTGCAGATTATATCCGTCGGTTACCTTGCGCATTTTTTCTCTCGTTTCTATAAACACCAGTACATCATCTCTTCTTTTTCCCAGAGCCATAAATAAAGCCAGAAGGAATGTCATGAGAACAATCCATTTTGAAAGAGGAACCAGAGTAGCTTCAGAACCGACAAATAACCTAAGGACAAATCCGATAGCAATAATAGTTACATCGATTATTGCTATATGTTTGAGGCGTATACTATAACCAATATTCAACAGTACATATATTCCCAGAACAATAGCAGCACCTCTGGATAATATAATCATTAAAGTTATTCCGGTAATAAACAGGAAAATCATTAAAGTAAATGCTGCCTGTTTTGAAATTGTCCCGGCAGCCAGAGGTCTGTTACGTTTTTTTGGATGAAGCCGATCTTTTTCTATATCAAAATAGTCATTAAGGATATAGACACCACTGGCGCATAATGAGAAAGCAATGAATGCAATACCTGCATTTAACAGGAGCTTTACATTGAATATTTCCATTGCAAAGAACAAGGGAAGAAAAATAGCCAAATTCTTAATATATTGATTTGGCCTCATTAAAAGGATAATATTTTTCATGAAAACATTTTCTACTGGTTGTGGAAGCTTTTTATTGTTTCGCCGAATAGGTGCGCTACAGATACAAAACTGATCTTTTTGCCGAATTGTTTTAGATTAGTATCAATCGAATCTGTTACTATGACTTTCTCAATCTGACTGTTTTCTACTTTCTCTTCAGAATTTTTCGTAAATAGTCCGTGTGTAATCGCTGCCCAAACAGATTTAGCACCGGCTTCGATTAATTTCTCAGCTGCATTGCATAGAGTACCACCAGAAGCGATAAAATCGTCAACGATTATCGCTTTTTTTCCTTTGACATCTCCAAAAATATTGAGAGCTATAGGATTTTCATTATGGTCAACGCGTTCTTTGTCCACTACTGCAAGGGGACATCCCAATGCCTTTGAATACATCCGAGCCTGCTTTATAAATCCAATATCGGGCGAAACGATTACAGGATCTTCCGCTTTTTTCTCTTTAAGAGCCTGACAGAGCACATGAAGAGCATGGAGGTTTTCAATAGGGATACTGAAAAATCCCTGGATTTGTTGAGTATGGAGGTCGAGGAATATTAACCGGTCTGCACCGGCAGCTTCGATTGCATCTGCACACACTCTCGCTCTTACAGATACTTGCAAACCATCCATTTTATCTCCCTTTGCGTAACTAAAATACGGGACAATGGCAGTGATCGTTTTTGCATTTGCCCGTTTGCATGCATCGAGCATAAAAAGAAGCTCCATAAAGTTATCATTCACCGGATTTGCTGTTGACTGAACAACAAAAACATGCTTCCACTTGATATTTTCATCAATCTGAACATAAAGAGTGCCTTCAGAGAAACGGATTAACTGGCTCTTACCAAGATGAATGTCAAGGTCCTCACAAATTTTAGTTGCAAGTTTGCAGCTTCCGCTACCCCCAAAAATTGCTAAATCATCTCTCATTATTTTTGTCAATTTATTTATAGATCATTGTATATTTCTGCCTTGCTAAAACTAAGCTTTAGCTTAAAATGTTTTATTATGAGTTCCCAATGAGGAAGCATCATATTCCAAGTTTGATTTCTCATTTATAGAAATATCAATCATATACAATGCAATAGCTTGTACTGTAAAAATTCCGGAACTATAGATTTCTTCAGTTAAAAAAGAGACAACTAGCAAATACAGGAAGTAAAAGTTTAGATAGAGTTTGTCCTGAGGCAATTTAATGAATATGGCTTTTAATGTGTACCAAAGTAGTCCCAGAAGAGCTATTGCTCCAACTACTATATAGAATCCAAGTAAACCCAAGTCGACCCAAACGATATTGTAATTCTGTCCTAAAGATCCCATTTTTATATTATAAATGCTGCTCCCTCCGGATTTTCCTCCCCCAAAAATATAATATGAAATATTCTGAGGATATTCCTCGAAGAAAAATCGTAACTGCCGCAATCTGATATAGTTCTCTCCTTCGTTTATATTATTTTGAGTATTAGTAATATAATCATCAAGGATCTTTGAATTTCCTGGGATCTGAAAGAGACCTATAAATAATAAAGTAAAAATAAATATTAAACCTAAATTTTTAATATCAGATCGAATAGCTTTAATAACCATAAATACTGTAACCAGTAAAGTCCCTGCAATTAATGTCCGAAAATTCATCATTAGCAATATTGTAAAAACTCCAAACATAAATAAAAGATACTTCAACTTACGCTTTAAAAGAAACCGGTTTAAAATCAAAAAATAAGCAAGCATTAAGAAACCATGTCCGAGTATCTCAAATTGAAACTTTCCTTTATCCAGATAAACGCCTGATGTTAAGATTCTAAAGGGATAAACTTCAGCCTGAATAACATAAATTAGTGAATATAATATTGCAAAAATGATGATCGTATTTTCTAGAAATCTGGCACTGACATTAAAATAATGTAACACAAAATACAATAAAATGAAATATTGATATTCAAACGCCAAAATAGTGTCATACGGACTTTGTCCATGATTTATATATGCTGTAATAATATTCGTGAGAATGCCAATTATGAATAAAATAATTGCATTTTTAAAATGCATATTTTTCTTTTGTAAAACCATTAAAAAACAAAATCCGGAAACTATCCATGTAAGCATGTTCTCGGCATTAAGTTTTTGAGGTATATATCTCAGATTCCAAAAATGGATAGAGAATAAAAGAAGAATAATAAAAGCCGTCTTTTTAATATTATTAAAAGTTGTATTGTTCGCTTCAATTTTCATACTTACTTAATTGCTCTTAAGTTAACTGACAAGAGACAACCAAAAATAATTTAATTTTTTTACTATTAAAATTCAAATTTAATTATCAATCATTGAAGGGTAGGCCGGACTCTGGATAATATACTTTAAGGTTTTGTTGTCGTATATCAATGATGGATATCGGATTTTATCTGTAAAAAAGGGCTTTGAATCCAAATTATAATTAAATTTCATAACAACATCCTTCAAATTGTAAGGTTTAAATGTTTTATATCGTGAATATGTAATGTTTGCACAATTGATAACAACGATAAATGCAAACAAGACTTTAAAGAACTTTTGCTTATGTGTTTCGGAAATTAAAACAAAAATAAAGACAAAATTGAACCAAAATAAAAATCTTCCATCAAGTTCACTGTCAATAGCAACGTTACTAAATACAAACAGATGTATTAATGTAGCATATAACAGGAATAAAAGATACTTAGATTTCGAATTTATTTCAGATTTAACAAAAATAAATATTATAATAAGAATACTTATAAGATTAAAATATATACCGTAGCCAGAATCAGATAAGAAATGCATAACACTTCTTCCAAAGATCCAGACAGACATATCTCTGAGAATCTGAATTAAGTATGTTTTTATCGGATATAATCCACCTCCAAAAACAAATGGATGACTATCAACTGAACCCAGTAAGATTTTAATGATAAGAAAGGTTACGACTATAGTCCCTAGAATAACAGCGTTTTTGAAATAATATCTGAACCAATTCTCTTTTTTAAATTCTATAAGGCTTAAATGAATTGGAATAATAATCAACAGCGCCGAATTCTTGGTTAAGAAAATTGCTGCAAGTAAGAAAATGATTAAAGAAAACTTAAATACTTGTCTTCCTTTAAAATAAAAAAGAATATTAAGATATAATCCTAACAGGGCAATTAACAGAGATTCTGATAAGAGAATGGTAAAATATGGATATATAAGGATAATAATGCTAAAGTATTTTACTATAGGATTGATTCCGTTTGATCCGTTAGACAACAACCTATCATATATGAAATATGTCACCAGGAAAAGAAAAAAATGAAAAGTAATGATTGCTTTCGCAGAATAACCCAGAATATAAATAAATGGAATCATAAGGTAAGAATAGAGAGGCTGAAAGGCCGATGCAGAGAGCAAATTACAATTGACAACTAAACCACGTCCATTTAAAATATTATTTGCGCCCTCCATATATGCAAACGAGTCATGGGTTAGATTGATACCCATGAAAATGCCCAATCCTGCTATAATTGCCAACAGAATCTTCGTATATTGATTAGTAAATAAAATATTCACGATCGTTTCAAGGTATTTTATCATTTTATGGATCCTGCTATTGTCCTTTTTAGTATTTTCTGACGTCATGACTTATAATTAATATAGCTAAGTAGATACTTAACTATCTATTTCTTGGTATGCAGGAAATATTTTCGTGCACCAAAATTCCATCCGAAGACCACAATTACAGCAACTAATTTTGAAACCATGAAATACAATTCAAATAACCGTGTTAAGCTCCAAATAATGCCTGTGTTGATAATTAGTCCAATGCCCGCGATAAGTATATAAAAGAAAAATTCCCGGTATCGTTTTTTAATTACGTTTATTTTAAAGATCCAACTGGTACACAGGAAATAATTTAAAATTGTTCCTGCCAGAAAAGAGATTATCGAAGAAACCAGATAGTTAATTCCCAAAAAAGTAGTAAGAACATATAACAATGAAAAATCGAGGATGGTACACACTCCCCCCACAATAAAATACTTAGAGGCCTCAACCCATATATTGTATTTAAACAGTTCAGATATATACTTTACAGAAAAGAAATCTTCCATTTACTATATTTATCGGTTTGTTAAATCTAATATTTAAAGAACCAGGAACATTTATCGGGATGCTTTAATTTTCCCTGCAACCGAAATCAAAGTGTCTTCTGCAATTATGAGTAACTCGCCATCAGGGAATTCTTTCTGATTCAGACATGTAATAACCAGTGAGGGTCCTCCCTGATTACGTTGAAAACGCAGTAAAGCATGTTTAAACCAAAATCCGGGTTTTTTATGATCCCATGTACCGGCATCTATTGATGTAATTTCATTATCGTTTGTAATAATATACAAACGGGTTTTATCGTCAATCTCGTTCGGCCAACCTTCACGGTCTGTGCTCATAACAATTGTTCCGTTAGCTAGCCTAGTCCCAAAAAATATTGCACCTTCAATTTTAAGAAGCTTTACCAGTTCAAAAGTTATCTTATCCAATTTATATATGCCGGAAATTCTTTCATCAGAATTATCCGTGCCCCAATAGAGTGCATTTTCCGTGAACACCAATTGACAAATACGCCAAATCTGATTCCCATCTCCAATTTTTTGAAGGGTTTTAAATCCATCTTCAGACCAGGCGACCATCGATTCTGAGTCTGTATCACCTGTACAAACCCATAGCTTCTCAGTATACGGATCCTTTTGAATTGAATGGATATGACGAATCCGTCCTGGAGAAAACTCATATCCCACAGTCCATGAATCCAGGCTATTATTGGTTTTATATATCCTCACATTCCCTCTATCCTGATTTTGAAAATATTCACCTAAGAATACCGCGCTATCACTGACACTAAGTATCCCATCGTTACGAACTCCCTGATCACCAAAGCCATAATGCGATAATTCAAGTGTTTTTTTGAATTTTTTATCTCCATGACGTAAAAGCCACATCTTACCTGCTGACAAAGCATAAAGATCACCTGACCTTGTCACTGTCATTTCAATACATTCAGGACGTATGGTTAATTTACGAATAACGGTAAAATTACGCAGCCAGAATATCGAAAGGCCTGTAGGTATATGGGCAATCCGCTTAAATTTGTCGTCTCCTTTTTTCAACTGGTAGATTTTCATTCCACGTGTAGCCCATAAATTACCATTTTTATCATATTCCTGAACTATCAATTCCCGGGCTCTCAAACATGGAATTCCAAAGGCGATATCATTTTTAAGGCAGATTGTTTCAGGGCCATAGTAATCAATGGAGAAATAAACGACAGCTGATAATAAAATTATCAAAGAAAATAAGAGAAAATGTCGCCTAAAAAGGTTCCTCCTGTTTCGTTTCACAGTACCTTTTTTAACTTATAATAACAGATATCCCGGCAATATCTAACGAAAAAGGTATAGTACTAATGCAAATAATTATTAATAAGTTCCTGCGTTTCGCGGATATGTGATTTTGAAGATGCACCAAAAAGCACGGATTCAATTTTGGGAAGAGTACCGAGGTATTCGATCGCTTCTTTAGGTTTCAGTGCACCTGCAGCCAGTACCTGCATGGCTATACACCTGCATTCTCTTTCTGCCAGAGTTTTTTCGTAAACTGCTTTCCCTCCTGCCATTCGAAAGCCTACTTTGTTAATAGAAGTACAGACAACAGGATTTTTAACTCCTACTGATTCCAGGCCATCAAGAAGCATAGGCAGATTCATTGTAATATAGCCTGGCTCAACTTTATACTTTTCACGAATAAAAGAGTCATAATCTTTAAATACTTCAAACATCTTTAATCCAAGAATCATATCCACAAGGACATTTTGAATAAAGATTACCGGAGTATTGATGCCCCTGAACATTTTCATTTCAGAGTCAATAAGTATCTGCATCATTTTATTATAGTCGCTCTGAAGAAATGCCATACCTCCTTTCGCAATTGTCACAAACAGGTTGCCCGGCAGATATTGCTTCACTGCCCCCATCACACCCAGTTCAGTCACAGCATTTGCGTACTTATGGGCATAAGGCATACATGGATAAATATTAAAGTTTCTGTATCGTTCAGGATTAGCCCTCAAATGATTACATATATTGGAAATCCGGTCATGCGTCGTGCACATAAAAGTATTAATGCCAAGATCAATAGCCTCGTCCAACACACTGATAATAGCAGAATCATCCTGAAATCTGATAGCCTGAGCTCTTGCCTTCTCATCAGATGTATGGTTCACAGCAAAAAACTGGTTATCACCAAATATTACTTTATCCATGTTAGTTTTGTTTTGCATTTTCAACAATCATTTCTATAACCTTATCGGTATAAAGACCCTGCTCAAAGGTGTTGTATGAACCATTCTCATGCCTGATAATGTTATTAACAAAGTAATCTACCTGAGCCGAGTATTCCTCACCACGTAAATGGTAATTAACCGGTAGTGCAAACTCTGTGATGTATTTTATTGTCCACCCTTTTTCAAGGTGTTCCTTTTGATTTGCCTCTTTCAAATAGATTTTAATCTCTGTTGCATAACAGATTATTTTGCCCTTCTTACCCAATATCGTCAGGGATGTAGACATTTTTCTGTATGTCTCTTCGCTCCAGTTAACAAGCAAAATGCCACTTATCTTATTATCAAGAGTCATCAATGAATAAACAGCGTCTTCAACGCCTTTGGAATAGATACTCTTCAGTATTGACCCATTTATCTTTTCCGGGCGACCTATTACTTCCTGAATAAGATTAATAACATGCGATGCATAATCAAAAAGACATCCGCCGCCCTCTTCAGGTCTGGCTCTCCATGTACCTCCTTTTTCCTTAGTTACAACAGGGCCGTAAGCTTCACCGGTAAAATGGACAATATCACCAATTGCTCCTTTTTTTAACAACCGTTTCAACTCTCTGAAAGTTCCAATAAAATGATTATGGTAACCAACTTGATTTATAAGGGCTTTTTGTCTCGCTATATTTACCAGCTCATTTCCCTGTAAGGATACAAGACAGAAAGGTTTTTCACAGAACACATGGACATTATTATCGAACGCATATTTTACCATTGGATAATGAAACTTTGTTGGAGTCGCAACTACGACAAAATCAAGATTTTCACTGTCGATCATTTTTTTGTAGTCGCTGTAAGTCTTAACTTTTGTGTATTTTTTAAAGGCATCCAGAATCAATGTGGAGGTGTCACATACAGATACAAGATCTACTGACGGATGAGCGCCGACTATAGCAGCATGGGAAAGTCCCATTTTACCTAAGCCAATTACTGAGCCTCTGAGTTTATTCATATTGCAGGTTATAGATATGTTCCTTAATTAATTCAAATGATTGTAAACCCTCCTTTAAAACAGCCATTTCACGGTCTGAATCAGATGGTTTGTTTATAAAAGATATTATTTCCTCATATGTTATCTCCGGGTTTATTTTCATCAATCCTTTGTTTATAAGGTATTTGTCAACAGAAAGCAATTCTGACTTGTATATAGATATCACAGGTATATTCATAACAGCCATTTCCCTTGTCATAGAGCCTCCGGCTCCAAAAAACAGAAGGCAATTTGAAGATATTTCATTTAATGATATGGGAGACTGTGAAACCTTGATCCTGTTGAATTTTTCCTGGGAATAATGAACCGACTGATTCCTGTCTCTTGGCAGAATAATTACCTCAAAGTGAGCAGAAACCTTAATTAATGTGTCATCAAAAAAGTTTAACGGCCCCTTATAATACTGTGCCGACCAGGGCTCAGGTCTGAAGTATACTTTTGTCTTTTTCCCCGATGGTCTGGTAAAAAATCCCGGTTGCTGTGAAAGGTAAATAGCCTCTTTAACACTGGGATAAAAGAAGACCTTCTGCTTCAGAGGCCATCTTTCAATAAATTTTTCGTTTTTAAGAAGTATCGGTAAGAAAACTTTTTTTGCAAACAGGAAACCGAACAAATTGCCCTTTGCATGTTCATTATCATTTGTATAAAGGCAAGGTATTCTCAGAGCTCTCGCAACTATAGGTTGATAAAAACTACTCTGACTTGCGGCAATATCAGGTTTAATTTTTCGGATAAACGACATAAGCTCAATTATCCTCCTCGGGAAAAACATAATTTTTTGAACAATGCCCTTTCGTACTTTTTTCCCAATTATATTGAATTCCAATCCATTTTGCCTTAGCAGATCAACAGTATTCCCAGAGTCACGGCATGTTATAAAGATTTCATGTTTATCCTTCCTGAAATCATTTATAAAAGGAACAAAGAATGAAACCTGGGGTGTATTAATAAAGTCTATCCATATCTTCATTTACGGGGATGAATTAAATCAGACTAATAATTTGTCACAATTAAAGGCAGGATCATCTTTTAAAGAATCAAGCCAGAAATAAATACATAAGAGCAGGAAAATCTGTTTCTCTTTATTATATCCTTTAAGGTGCAGTTCAATTACTTCTGATACATAAATCTGATTAAATACTTTTGAGAAAAGAGTCCCTATTTCCAGTAGTATACTTTTAATTATATCTGACTCATTTCTGAACCAGCTGTTTGTTGGTGACGGGAATCCTTTTTTTCTTCTGTTTATTATTTTATCAGGCAGAATTTCATATGCAAATTGTTTATGAATTATTTTACGCTCTCTCAGATTTAATCTAAATTGAACCGGAAGTGATTCTATAAATTTCACCAGCTCAAGATCAAGCATCGGAACCCGGCATTCTAACGCAAAATGCATTGTGATCTTATCAGTATAATTCAGAAGATCATCCGCCAGATTAAGACGTGTATCCAATGCCATCATTCTTTCAACAGGATGAACCTTATCCCTGCAATTCAATAATCTGTAAAAGTATCCTATCTTATCAAAACTTAAAGTGTCGGAAACGGAAATCAGGTTCATGATTTCCTCATTTGTGAACACTTCATAAACAGCCAGGAATCGTTCAATATCGTCTTTAATGCCAATTGATTTTACTCCTCGTATTATTTTTTCATTCCTGATACCTGTAATTTTAACAACATTCTGAAGAGTATTACGAAGAAAACCGGGAATACTGTTTCTTAAGATTTCAGATTTGTATCTTGTATAACCACCCAACGGTTCATCAGCTCCCTGTCCGGTCAATACAACCTTCACATCCTTTGAAGCCAGTTCAGACAAATAATACATTGGAATTAAAGATGTAGTGGCCAGTGGCTCTTCCACAATCTGAGTACACTTTTTTACTATATCGATAAAATCAGTAAAGGATATTTTCCTGTATTTATGCTCCAAACCAAGCAGCTCGGCTGTTTCTGCTGCATCCTCGATTTCATCTTCTGAATAGTTGCCTTCAAAGCCAATTGTGAAAGCTTTCATGTTCCCGTTATAATGTCTCCTGGCTAAAGCAGCAACCATAGCTGAGTCAACACCACCACTAAGTAATATTCCCACTTCAACGTCGGAAAGCAACTGCCGGGCTACTGCTTCTTCAAGTTTTTGTCCATATTGTTTAACATGCTCAGCAGAGGGATTAGCATGCTTAACAGTGCTATTATCTATAAGAGAATTATATTCCCGTGAAATTACTTTGTTCTTAAGATTCAATTCAATAAAATGCCCCGGATGTACCTTTTTAATTTCAGAATAAAGGGTTTCCGGTGAAGGATTATATCTTAATCTGAGTAAGCTTGCAAGAGCTTTCTTATCCAGATTGCTGTGTCCAATGAGTGCGTATATTGGCCGGATTTCAGATGCAAATGCCAATTTGTCATCTTCGCCTATGAAATAATAAAGCGGTTTCACACCAAATGGATCTCTAGCAAGGATTAGTTTACAATCGACTATGTTTAAAAAGGCAAAAGCAAATATTCCGTTAAAATCTTTTGCACCTTCAATCCCGAATTCTTTCAGGTAATAAAGTATAGTTTCAGTATCAGAGTGGCCTTTAAAATTGATGCCTTCAGGCAATTTATCTCTTAACTCCTTGTGATTATAAATTTCACCATTAAGTATTATTCCATAGTTGCCACATTCGGTAAACATGGGTTGATGACCTGCAGGTGAAAGGTCCAATATAGATAACCTTCGTTGACCAAGCTGAACCTCATGACCATTTACGGAGGTTTTAACCAGTCCAAAATCATCAGGCCCTCTGTGCTTTAAAAGGTCGAGAACCGAACTGTCAAATGAAATATTTACAGAGCCTAATATACCGCACATAAGATTTCAATTTTGTTACTTTGAAATTGAATATAAATAAGGCATAACTGCCCATCTTAATGTATTCTTATTTCTTTTTAAACCCAGAATATCAATAACAGAATAGATGTTCCCTTTTCTGTCAAAGAAATGCTTTCTGATAGACGCTTCAAGTTCTCTTGCTTTTTCAAGGTCACCTCTCATTTTCATTAAGTTTAAAACTTCGGCGTTATCATATAGATCAAGTTTGGTCAACGACAATTTATTTTTCATTGTAAATCGCTTAAACAAACCATGTTTCTTATTAATGAAATTATCAATTATATAGTTATACCCATCTGTGACTACTGTATCAATGTTATTAAGATGGTTCACCATATTTGCTTTTAAAATGTTCTTTATAATGAAACAAGAATGGAAGCAATCAATAAAAGAGTTACTGTCTGGAGAATAAAACCATGATCCATTTGGATTCTGGCTTTCAACTACAAAACGGTAGAGTTTGAGAATCTTACCGGTGATATAATCTTTTTGTTCAGGAAAATAGTTCAAAAAAATCGAGTAAACATAAAAGGTATATGAGGATGCGTTGATTACAATCTTGTCTTTGAACGGGCCATAAGAGACTGCCATTTTTTCGTCATCTTCATATAACACACAGACATCTTTTTCATAAAACAAAAAACAGCTCTTTATCAATCCGACATATTCAGTATCACCGGTAATTTGGGTATAACGGTGAAAAGCTTCAAGCGCATAAGGAGTATGAGTAGTGTGAGGCGTATTTTCATAATATATGACATCATCAAATGCAGGCCACTTGAATCCCAATCCCCAGCATGCACCTGAATACCCTGTTGACATGTTTTCTTCCAACCATTTCAGATGCGATTTGGCCGCAATCAGGAGCTTTCTATTACCGCTCCGTTCATATTCATTTAAAAGAGTTTGTGCAGCCAGTGCTCTGGCAATCGGATATTCCTGTTTCTTATATCCAAAACGAAAAGAGTTGTTTATTAAAAGATCATATAATGTTAAACACAATGCCGGAAACGCACCCAGAAAACGATTGGAATTAAAAAGAGCTTTAATTTTGATACCCGGATTTGTTTTCCATATGTCATATGGATCGAAGGTACTCAAATCATTATTAATGCAATATTTTCTTATAATTTCAAACTTAATGTATTCCTTTTCTGATTTTTTATAGTTACTCATTTATAATAAAGCTAATTACCTGGATGCAGCAAGCAGTTTGTTAATTGTCCTTGAGAAAATATCTACCATATTATTGACATTGCTTTTTGTTGTAATGATTTGCCTTGCATTGTCAGATAATATTTTTACTTTCTCCTGATCATCAAGGATTCTTCTTTCCATTGCAGCAATGAGACTATCTAAATTGTTTTCTTCAAACCTGTAACCTGAAACATTTTCTATGACAAGATCGTCTTCAGTGCCATCCGCTTTACTGGCGATACAGGGTTTCCCCAAAAACATAGCCTGATTTAGTGCCAGACCTCCGGCTCCTGGTAATACAAGGCAATCTGCGGCTGCAAAAAAAACATCAACACCTTCAAATATTCTTCCCAAGTAATAAATGTTGGGATCATTTATGCTTTTCAATTTTTCCTCAACCATACTCCTTAATGGACCATCGCCGATCAATAGCAATTTAATCTTATCATATTTTAATCGCAGTCTGGCAAATGCGTCAATAAGCAAATCTGTCCTTTTTTCCGGGATCAGACCTCCGACATAAATAAAAGTGATATATCCTTCCAGATCATACTTTTTTATTAATTCTTCAGACCTCAACTTTATTTGAGAGGAGTCTCTTTCCATTTCATCTGTCTCAATCCCATTATAACATATTTCGATCTTTGAGTTATCAACACCCATAGATTTTACATATAAACTTGCATAGGAACTATACGTCAGGAAAAAGTCGGCCTTTTTAAAAAAAGATGATACAAGTATATTTTTAAACTTTAACATTACACCTTTTGCCCTACCAGGTTCCCACCCCGAAGTCCAGATAATGACTCTCTTATTATTTCGCTTAGCCCATGAAATAATACGCCTGTAAGTTATATTACCGGTTGAAGCGAGCATAATAATAACATCGGGATTTAACTGTCTGATTTCCGAATACATACTCAAATTAAAGACAACTTCAAATGGTAATATTCGCAATTTATATTCAGTAAAACCCTTGCTTCTAAAATCAGTTTTGCCCTTGTGTCTTATTTTACCATCCTCTTTACTGGTAATACCATAATAGACTATAAAATTTTCGTCACGATATATTTCAGACAGCTTTTTATAAAATGTCAGTCTGTAAAGCTGAAGCATCGAGGTAATCAAAACAATCTTATTCATCATATAAAAAACAATAAGTTCTACAGCGTTTTGTATTTGCTGAACTATTTGTATTCAAGATAAAACAGATTAAATAGGCCATTGATACCTCCAATTCCTTCAGACAATTTAAGGATTCCCCAATATCGTTTCTTAAATGGTAACAGGGCAATAAATGAGGTTAATAATCCTGCAATTATATAAATCACACTAACCACAATTTTCTTAAATATCTTCATGTATTCTTTTTCCAGTTTAAGAACCCACAAATAAGTACTGCCACCCCTGTAAACTCTTTTCATTAACCATTTTAAGTTTGATCTGTTTTCAGGGATAGTTTCATAAGCTATCGCATTAGCGGCCCAAAAAAATGTTGCTCCCTTTTTCAGTAATTGCACCCCCCAGAAATAATCTGATGATCCTGTAATATTAAAACGTGGATCAAACCAGACATTGTATTTTTGGAAAGATAATCTGCTCATAATCATATTCCCCGTTGCTATCCGGGAGATACGGGAGCCATCAGGATAAGTTACTCTCTTTTTGATCCAATATGAAATGCTTTGAGGAACATTGCCGGCTGTTTCTGCAGGTACCGGACCGCGAACAATATCGGCTTTTGTACTGATTATTGTTTTAACTAATTCATTAAGCCATTCTTTAGTTACATATTCATCATCATCTACAAAAACAAAATAATCAGGCTCATAGGTCAATGAAATTTTAATGCATTCATTCCTGACATTAACAATGCCTTTATATGGATAGCTGGAATATACCAATTCATATTTACCCTCGACATGCCCCACAAGTCCATTTATAACTTTCTCAGCTGTTTTTTCAATATCATTATCTACAACGAGTATTTTAATATTTCCTACAATTGATTTATCAATATTACAATTGCATATACTGAGAATTAATTTCTCTAGCATAGAAGGTCTCCTGTACGTAGGTATACAAATAATAATTTTGTTCATTACCTATAAGTTATTCTTTAATCATAAATCATCTTATAAGAATCTATTTAAGCCAGGTTTTTGCTTTAGCTTAATTTAAACTTTATAAAATTGATTGGTTTTTCCGAGAACAAATGACAATCCTCCAATAGCCCTGCTTATCTTTATCAATCCGAAAAGCCTGTTGGTTTTACCAAAAATCAAATATGGTATCAGAAGTAATAGCCCGTTTATTAATCTCATTATTAATCTGGGCATTGTATCCCATTTATTGAATTCTTTGTCCTTCAATGAATCCACCAGCAACATTGTGTTTGCAATTCTAAACGACCGTATTAACACAAATTTTATTGTAGTTCTCTCCTTTGGGATTACCTCACTGGCTATTGCATCAGGATTGTAGCGTATTACACCACCCTTTATAGTAATAAGATGCGTCAGATAGCTATCCTCTCCACCCGTAAAATTCAGTCTTATGTCGAATGGCCCTTCGACCCTGTCAAGGTATTCTTTCCTGAGAAGCAGACAACCTGTATTTGCAGATTCCCTGATTGTACCATATGGATAGGTTTTCCGTGTATGAAAATGTTTAATATATTCCGGCACTTTAAAGAGAAACATTGGAGGACTTGAACCTGATACACCATCAGCATTGAATTCTTTTTGACACTTTGTTAATTCAGCAAGCCATTTTGAATCAACTAGCTGGTCGTCATCCACGAAACAACAGAAATCGCATTTGCCTGCCTCATCTACTGACCTGTTTCTTGCAAACACAATACCCTGCCTCTTTTCCAAAAAGTAATCTGTTTTGATTTTGCTTTTTGCTGAAAATTCATTAACAACATTTTCAGAAAAGTTTTCCGAGTCATTTTCCACTATAACAATTCTGACATCTGTTTCAGGCGGAATTTGTAGATTATCAAAACAATTCAATAGGGTTCTAAGCTCGTTCTGCCTCTTTCTTGTACAAATGCAAATTGAGATACTTATCAATTCTCTATATTAATAATGAATGTTTCAAATCGTTTCAGCCATCATAATTTCAATTTACACCTCTCTGGCTTATCTGAATAATTTATCACGAATCTCACGCCAGGTAATGAGTTTGATATTGTTTTCTTCAATTAACTGACGACATTCGTAACCTGTAAAAAAGTCAAAATCAGTTTGCCGCATTGCTGAACCATAATTAGGCTGACCTCGAGTGATTTCCTTCATTTCAGCATCATCAAAGGCTAAATGGGCTAAAATGCAATTTAATCCAGGCTCAAGTGATTCAAAAATTCTTTTATAATAGTCAGTCAGTCCTTTAAAGTAGTCATCAGGCCGTGCATGGTATAATTTATTGACTATTACAATATTTTTGGGGTTCAAGCTATAAAAAGGCACTTCATTAATAAGGAGTACCGGCAGTTTATATTCTTTACCAAGAGAAATATATGATTCCAGAATTTTCCTATTGGAGAAAGCAGTGAACATATGAGAATCAATATGAGTAAGGTTTATCCCTGAATTAACAGCCAGGTTTATCTGTGCCCTAAACTCTTTCTCTACTTCTTCTGTCACAGGGTTTTTCATAAGCTGAGCCTTACTTTCAAACAGGAATCCATCCTTATCTACAATGCTTGGAACTTCAGCAGGAGATAAAACCGGCCTCCACTTATAAGAGGGCCACTCACTGGTGATAGTAAGATGAATGCCTAAATCAGCTTCAGGATGAGCTTTGGCATAACCAGCAATTTCATGGAAGCCCGGACAGGGAACCATGATACTACCTGATTTTATCATGCCTTTTTCAATGGCTTCAATACTTGCTCTATTCTCAGAACCTGAAAATCCCAGGTCATCAGCATGAATTATCAATAATTTGATATCCTTTGGATAACCCAAACGTTTCTGAATGCTATCAGTAACAATCCACCGGATTATTCGTAATAATTTAGTATGTATCTTCATTTTCCCCGGATTCAATGTAATCAGGTAATTTATGCCTAATCAGTTTGTTTTTAAAACTGTTGTAAAAGGATAAAAGAGTTTCATTTATCCTCTCATTTTCTTCTGATGTAAGAACAAGATATTTCACCATTAATACAAGTGACAGACTGGTCGTAATACCCACAAGGATAGCCCTGAGAAAACCTTCCTGCAATAAAAACCTGATAAGTAAAGCGATAAGTACTGCCACACCTGCAGATAAAATTGAGGCTAACCATGTTTTTACAAGGAAGTCCTTTATATCTAATCCTGTTATTTTATGGGCAAACCATAATCTAAATCCGCCGGCAACTATCTCCAGGAAGATTGAATTTATAAATACATAATATGCAGGCAGCCCTAATTTTATTAATATAAAAGCCAATGGTAAATTAAATATTTCAACAGCTCCGACTGCTATCTGGAAAGATTTTATTTTACCTACAGATGTCACGGCTGCCATAGTACCAACGGTTAACTGATACAGTAAGTTAATAATAAGTATCAGTTGACAAAAAATTACAGTATTATCAGGCACAGTTTTCAACCACACTTTCAAAACAAATGGCATTTCTAAAATCAGCGGAATCGCAAAAAAGGCTAATAAAAAGAAAGACATCTTACTTGCTAATACTGAAAGGCGGAGCATTCTTTCGCGGTTTCCGCCACCTTCACTCTTTGTGATCTGAGGCATTATTGCCCTTATCATATTTGTTGAGAAGTGGCTTAAATTGGCATTCACAGTAGTTGCAATACCATAAGCTGCATTTACAACAATACCGAAGAATAAATTTAAAAGGATGCTTAAACCCTGACTTTTAAGTACTGAACAAAAAAGTCCGAATACACTCCATCCGGCAAATGCTAACATTTCTTTTAATAATCCAACTTGGATATAAGATTTTATATGAGTCCTGCATTCCTCATATTTCTTATGGCAATAAATACCCTTGATTATTCTTATTAAAATTGTCAATCCGGCAATCAGTAATCCATATAAGATTAATTTATTGCCCTTTTCATAAACAAGCCATATTGCGATCCCTAACTTTATAACAGCCTCGAAAATGCCTAATAATGCATCAAACAACATATTTTCATGTGCATTAATTGATGCATCATATGGTACGGCATTGATTGTAAAGAAGGTACTTACAATCATAAACTGAAAAATAACTTTTGCAGTGTATATCCGTTCGGGAGGAATATCCAAAAATCCACTAAACAGGAATATCCCGGTTATTTCAAGAACAAGGACTATTATTAAACTGATAATTAAATGAAGGATAACACCTGAACTAAAAACAGCCTTCAACTTCTGAATATCTCCAGCACCCAGAGAAATTCCAAAATATCGTTGAGTAGCAATCACCATTGCGCCGTTTATAAAAGAAAGTAATGCTATCACGCCTCCTACAAGATAGAATATCCCGTAATCCACCTCTCCCAAAGCATTTAATATAAGCCGGGTAGAATATAAAGAGATAAGAATCGTAATTATCATCTTCCCGTACAGGAAGCCGGTGTTTTTTATAACCCGTTTAGCAGATTGCATATTTTATTCAGTCGTTTGGATGTATGCTAATTTCTAAGATATTGAAAGCGATTTTTTTTCTGGTTCTACTTTAAAGAAATAGTGATGAGCTTTTATCAGTCAATTTAAACAACAACATGATTTAAGTGATTCTCAATTTCTTTGCACAGGATATCAACTCTTGTCTTTCCGATAAATATTTCAAGGTGTCTACCCTCAATTTCAAACATTTTTATTTCAGAGACCAGGGTTTCCCATCCTATATATTTATAAGAAGATGGATTTTCGGTGGTCCTGAAAAGTAAAATGTTCCCATTAAACACAGTTGGTCTGTACCTTTTCCCAAGTGTTAAATACTTGTTTACCATATAAAAATTACGGCGCTCGATTGGAATAGGTTTTTTGAAAAATATATAACTTTCACATATTAGAGATTTTATTCCCCGTTCAATCTTACGTCTTAGAGGGCCCAAAATATTCTTTCGGACTATTTTATAGATACTTTTATGCCATTTAACAGCCTCATGTGCCGACGGACATATACTATCTATTATTACCAGGAATGGAACATTCCGTCCTGACAGTTGAAGCTGAACTGCCATTTCATAGGCAAGCAATCCTCCAAAAGAGAATCCTATTAAATAAACAGGTCCTTCAGGATAAACCAGTCTAAGTCTTTCCAAATAAACTCTAGCCATATAATTCACGCTCTTAAAGCCAATTTCTTCGCCTTCGGAACCAGGGTGAAAAAAACCAAAAACAGGCTGATCAGGTCCAAAATGTTCACTAATTATATAATTGCCGTTATCCCCGTGGATAATAAATAAAGGCGTTCTGCTGCCTGATGGATTAATCGGCATTAAATTACCACACTCAGAGGGCCAAAAATATTTTATCAGTTTCCCTTTAAAATTCCTAAGTTGCTCAATAAGTTCCGGGGTAATATATTCTTCCGGACCCTTATACTTCAACTTACCTTCAGAAAAAGTGATCTCAATTTCTTTCTGCTTAAGCTCCTCTATAAAATCATTAATTGTCATATCTGCCATTGGAAAAACTCTAGAAATAATTAATCATTCTTATGTTGAATCATTATCAATGAACTACATCAATTTGATGGTATTAATCTATCATATCTATTCTAAATAAAAATTAAATTCAGAACCTCTCACGGACATTGTAAAATCGTATTAATGAGAATTTAAACAGTGAGTTTTATCCTTATTCTCCATAATATTTCGCAAATCATTTATTAGCAGATTGGTTCTGAGGTCTACTCCCTTTTTTGATAAATGGTAAGGTGTATCAAACATTAATGAATCGGGCACCATATAATCTTCCGGTTTACCTAAAAGAATAAAACCACATTTACTAAGCTCATCTTCAATTAGTTTTATTTGCTTCCTGCAGTTTTCAAATGAAGTTGCCTGATATCCTGGAAATGTAATATACAAGACCGCTCCTTTATGCTGCAGTTTCAATTCAAACTTCTTAAGTTCATCAATTAAAGAATAATTAAATTCCCCTTTAATAGATTCAACGACAGAAAATTTCTTCATATTATAATCCCAATGAGTTACCACATCGCCATATTCGTTAAATGATTTCACAACATTAAATTTATCTTCATGTTTATCGATATACTTTTTAATATATTCGGTCGGTTTAAATTTGGAAAAGGAATACTTTGGAAGATAAGCACATAGATTAATCAGCTGTTTGTTGCTAAGCATCTTCAAGGCGTCTGGATCAACATCAAGAACGATTCTTAATAGAGCATCTTCGCCTAAAGCAATTTCACCATAAAAACCATGATATTCATAAGCAACTACTACTATGTCCCCTGTTTTAATATAAGGTAAAACATTCTCCATCATATATATTAACCCAATACCTACCTGAATCCCTGTATTTATTGGATTAAGCCCCAAAGAGTCTTTAACCATCTGGCTATTCAGTCCAAAACTCAGATTAGATCCACCAATGAAGATGATACGTGGAGTATCTACATTTGCGAGAAGTGAATCCTTATCTATTTTTGTAAATAAATATGATGTTGATGCCCTTGGAGTTGCAGGTAATATAACTCCAATAAGAAATATAGTTATCAGGATAAATGCAAACAGTAATACTTTAAAGACGAATTTTCTCACACTAAGAAAAATGATTTTAAATCAACATTCTGAATATAAATTAGTTGTTGATTAGTGCTTGATATTAATAAGTTAATCACATGATAACTTATTGTATTCAAGATTTAGTTTGGATTTTTCGTTCCAGACGAAAAGAATACTTTATCATTCAAAGACTTGGCTAAAAATTCTGAAGCTATTACAGCACCTTTATAGCTTAAATGTTCCCCATCGGGGAAAAAATAATCTTCAGGAAACTTCAGGTTGTTCAGATTAATTGCAACTACGTCAAACTTCTCTATAGAAGCATTATAATGATTAATAATATTTAAAGGGATTTTATTAAAATATTCAGCATATAAAGGCATATTTAGGAATATAATTTCTATGTTCTTTGTCCTGCACAAATCTACTATTTTATTTAAATAGAAAACGTTGATAGCTGATATTGTATCAGGCTTGCCAGAAGAATAATATTGATCATTTATGGTTTTCATGATTGTATTGTGGCTTGTCCGGACAGAAGTTTTACTAATGTTAGTGTTTCCAATAAAAGGGTATTCTCCCTTTTTATAGTTTAAAATATTCTTAAAGCTATATTGTAAAGTTGATCTTATATTGGACATTGACATCTCCATTTTCAGAAGTTTTATTAAATCGGGATAATCAATTAATGCTATGCACTTACTTATTGAACTATATGAGTCTTTGCCATATATATATTCATCGTAATAAGAAGAGAAATTATGAAAACTAACTCCTAAAATAATTCTATTGATTTGTGGATTACTATCAAGAATATTTTTAAGCTTTAAATACGAAAATATATATCCTTCGGCTGTTCTCGAAAGATTCCTTGTATTTCGGAACAGGCTATCATTTATCCCAAAAATTGTATGTGAGTCACCCATAATTAACGTATGTACATTATCTTCAATTATTATCCGTCTGAACATAATTCTATTAAGTTCTATTATTGAAAAGACAGAGGCAGTCGTACATATAACCACAATAGCAAAAAACAAGAGGCCCTTTTGTAAAAATTTTCCCATATTCTGTTAAAACTTAAAATATATGAATTCCTGCTGGATGCCGCCATAGAGTAGAATTATCATGATTAATCCCAGATAAATTCCCCATCTGATAGTAGTACTCTTTATATTTTCTATCTGCATCACATGTTCTTTGTTCTTTTGTATCCACTCCAAAAGAATAATAATTACTATAAGTAGTAGTGGTTTCAAAGAGAATACTTCAGGTTTTGAAAACAAGGAATTTGAGAATAATTTTGATAAATAAATATTAGCCTGATCAATATTTTCAGATCTAAAAAACACCCATGCAATCATTATAACAAGAAGTGTAATTATCGTCTCAAATATTATTACAAAATAATTATTATTACTAATTTTCATTTTTCTAAATAATGTTTTTCGTGGTTTTCTCTGCAAGTGAAAAACAATCAGGAAAGAGCCATGAATCAATCCCCAGCAGATAAATGTATAATTTGCACCATGCCACAATCCTGTCAGGAACCATGTTATCAGACTTGCTGAAATATAAATAAATGCATCTTTATTTAGAAATAATATCTTATCTTTTTCAATCCTTGAACTTAGTGTAAAGGATAGTGGTAGAAAAATATAATCTCGGAACCATGTTGTAAGTGAAATATGCCACCGTTTCCAAAATTCTGTAATGTTACGGGATAAATATGGATATTTGAAATTTCGCATTATATCGAATCCAAAAAGTTTAGCTATTCCAATAGCCATATCTGAATATCCTGAAAAATCTGCATAAATCTGGATTGAATAAAACAAAGCTCCAAGAAATAGGGTACTCCCGGAATAATTTAAAAAATTCGAAAATACATCATCAACATAGAAAGCTAAATTATCGGCGATTACGACCTTCACGAATAATCCCCATAATATTTGTCTTAATCCATCGACAGCCTTGTTATAATTAAATTCGCGTTGTTTCTTAATCTGAAGTTGCAATGATGAGGGGCGTTGAATAGGACCGGCAAGAATAATCGGGAAAAAGCCAAGAGAAAGCAGAACTTCGACAATATTAGTATTTGCTACCAGATTCTTCTTAAAGATATCTATAATATAACTTAATGACAGAAATACATAAAAACTAATACCGAGAGGGAGTATGATCTTTATACCTGTCCTGGGTAAATCATAACCTGTTAATGAAATAAGATCAATAAAGCTATCAATAAAGAAGTTGAAATATTTAAAAAACCCCAGAATACCTATATTGATAACCAAAGCGCAGATGAACCAGATTTTTCTCTTTTTTACTGATTCATTTTTGTCTATCTCTATTCCAATAAAATAATTTGTAAGAGACAGCAATATCAATAAAATTAAGAAACGCCAATCCCACCAACCATAAAAAACATAACTGGCAAATAATAAAAATAAGTTTTGTGTTTTAGGATTTTTATTTATTACAAACCAATATAAAAAGAACACTATCGGAAAAAATACAGCAAATTCAACAGAGTTAAACAACATATAGTTTTATTCTTTGTTTATATAATTACTTAATTAATATATAGTTTGAATATAGTCCCAGTGTAGAGGTTTAATGCTAAATTTCACCACCAATAATTTGTCCTGTTGGTTTTTCCCCATCTTTACCTATACTTTTATCATCATGTATTTTTAGATCGATAATTTCAGCAAGATCTTTAATTCTTGGACTGTCAAAGAAACTCCTCAAACCTATTTCAACACTGAATGCAGATTCGATTTTTGAAAAAACTGAAATTGCTAAAAGAGAGTTCCCTCCAATGGTAAAAAAGTTATCAGTTATTAATACAT
>Ga0307378_10000620_pt1 | contig 61755 bp, 43 predicted proteins | sample UN1MG_FD_202238 | JGI IMG/M metagenome (GOLD analysis project Ga0307378, IMG submission 202238) | Soil microbial communities from Risofladan, Vaasa, Finland - UN-1 | ecosystem: Environmental > Terrestrial > Soil > Coastal area > Acid sulfate soil | place: Finland: Risofladan, Vaasa | collected... | reverse complement strand
GAGCGGTTCCAGTTGGGAAAGACCCTTCGCTCTTCGGCGAGCATCATCGATGACAGGTCAGCCTCTTGTTTGAGGAACCGGACAACCTTCGCGCCGATATCGAAGGCTTCTTCCGAGTTGTACGGAACACCGAGCTTAATGAGCATATCGGCGAAGCCCATGATGCCGAGCCCGATCTTGCGGTTTCCCTGGACCAGTTTTTCGATCTGCTTCAGAGGAAACACGGATTGGTCCACCACGTTGTCGAGGAAGTGTATCGCCGTGTGGATCGTATACTTCAGCTTCTCCCAGTCGATGTCGCGGTCGACTACCATCTGTTTAAGGTTGATCGATCCGAGGTTGCAGGCCTCATAAGGGAGCAGCGGCTGCTCGCCGCAGGGATTTGTCGATTCGATCGATCCAATGGCCGGGGTCGGATTGTGGCGGTTGATCTCGTCTATGAACACGAGACCAGGATCACCGTACTGCCAGGCCCGCTCGGCAACGAGATCGAAAACCTTCCGCGCTTTCAGGGTTCCTGCGACCTTGTTGTCCCTGGGATTGATGAGCCTGTAGTCGTCGTCTGTAAGAACGGCATTCATGAAATCATCTGTCGCGGCAACCGATATGTTGAAGTTGTTGAGAAGGTGCTGCTCGGACTTGGAGTTGATGAAGTCCACGATATTGGGATGGTGGACATTCAGGATGCCCATATTGGCGCCCCGCCTCGTTCCGCCCTGTACGATGGTCTCTGTTGCAGTGTCAAATATCCTCATGAAAGACACCGGGCCGCTCGAGATCCCCTTCGTGGTCTTCACCACATCACCGTGTGGTCTTAATCGGGAGAAGGAGAACCCCGTTCCTCCTCCGCTCTTATGGATAAGGGCGGTGTACTTCACCGCATCGAAGATGCTTTCTATGGAGTCCTCAACGGGCAGGACAAAGCACGCGGAGAGCTGCTGGAGCTCTCTGCCCGCATTCATGAGCGTGGGGGAGTTTGGAAGAAAGTCGAGACTTGTCATGAGGTTGTAGAACTTCTCTGCATTTCGCTCGACAGGGGCGTCTCTGTCGTACAGACGGTCCGCCTCGGCTATGTTATTCGCCACCCTGAGGAACATATCCTCAGGTTTCTCGATTGGATTTCCCTTCGAATCCTTCTGCAGGTAGCGTTTTATCAGGACTGTGAGAGCATTTTCAGATAGTTCTAGCTTGATCCTGTTTTTTGTAATTGACATTGAGATGTTCCCCTCTTCTGCTCGTACGATGCGGTAAAATGTAGGCTTCTACAGTATACCAAAAAAACGATTTTATTTAAATAGATTTTTTCCCGATTTCGAATAAAATGATACTATCCTATCTCGATAAGCGGAACAGAGCCCTAATGTGGACAAGCCACATTCTTGATTAAAATATTTTCTTGCCAAAAAGGCAAGAAAATCAGTATTAAGGTACTATGAGAGAGAATCGGAAGACGTTTATAATTCTTTTTACTGTAACACTGCTCTATACGGTCTACCATTACCAGGGGGGCGTCTCCTTTTTCCTCACCTATTTCCACCCCCAGCTCGCGAATCGCAGCGCCAGGACAATCGCTGTGTATTACAGATGGTGCATGTCGTTTCTTCTTCTCGGTGTTGTGCCTGCGTGCATAGTGAAGTTCGGATTTAAAGATAGGCTCTCACGCTACGGGGTCACGGCAAAACGGCCTCTCGTAACGGTATTCATCACCCTCCTCGGAGTGGTGATAGCAACACCGCTCGCCTACTTCGGCGCCAAAAACCCTGTGATCTCGTACATCTACCCCCTCGCGAAATACTCGGGAGTCTCTCTCGGAAGGTTCATAGAGAGCTCTGTGTTTTATCTTCTCTACTACATAGGGTACGAGTTCTTTTTCAGAGGTTTTCTCTTCATGGGGATAAAGGACGATCTGGGCGAGCTGCAGGCGATCGGCGTGTCGCTCATCGCCTCGGTCCTGTGCCATGTGACCCAGCCGCAGAGTGAGATGGCGCTGGCAATCGTCGCCGGGATTGCCTTCCCCCTTGTGGTAAGCAGGCTTGGATCGCTTCTCCCAGGCACGATAATACACGCGTATATGGGGATAGCCCTCGACTACTGGATCATCATGAGGGGGGGAGGTTTCTAACCCCCGTTTCTCATATAGAAATTGGGATTTAATCCCCATTCCTATGTGCAATCGTAATAGGAAGGAATGGGGCTTTTAGCTGTTTCCCGCGTTAGAGTCGTATAAAATACTACCAGAACATCATTCAGCTTTACTGTTATCCTGTTGGTGAAAAAAAGCACTGCGGAGCGACATCGTTACTCGCCGGAGTAAACTTACAATACACTATTGTATCGTCATGAGGCGGCGAAGCAGCCTCCTTTCTGCGGTAACGGTCTTTCCTTCCGTGCTCACCTTCAGGTGCATGTGTATGGAATCATACTTTCAAACAGCAAAAAAACCTGTCAGTTTCAGACCGAAACATCGTTGTGGGATTTACAACGATGAGAGGGCCCTGTCGAGATCCGAAACGAGGTCCTCTTGGTCCTCTATCCCTACAGAGAGTCTCAGCGTAGTGTCTTGAATCCCCATTTGCTCCCGTTCCTCTTTCCGCATTCCTGCGTGGGACGTCTCGAAGGGAAAGCAGACTATCGATTCGATCCCCCCGAGGCTTATGGCTCCTTTGATGAGCGACAGTCCTTGTGTAAATTTCCTTGCAGTCTCGAGAGCCCCGTTCATGGTAAATGTTACGATCCCTCCGTACCCGTGCATCTGGCGGCGGGCAAGATCGTGATCGGGATGGGTTTTAAGCCCCGGATAGTGAACTTTCTGTATCTTCGGGCTCTTTTCGAGCCTGCGTGCAATTTCGAACGCGTTGTCGTTCTGTCTCGCCACTCTCAGGGGAAGGGTCTTGAGTCCTCTGTCGAGGAGAAACGATGAGAAGGGGTCGAGGGTCCCGCCGATGCTCTTCTGTGCCTCGCCGATTCGGTCCATGATAGACCGGTTCGCTACCACGGCTCCGCAGGTGATGTCGCTGTGCCCCCCGAGATACTTCGTTCCGCTGTGCACTACTACGTCGATTCCCATATCGATAGGCTTCTGGTTAATCGGAGTGGCGAATGTGCTGTCTATCACGGAGATGATATGATGTTTTTCGGCGATTTCCGCGATCTTCTCTATGTCAACGAGCCGGAGCAGCGGATTGGAAGGGCTTTCGATGTATAGGAGCTTTGTGTTCGGCCTGATCTCGCGTTCGAAGGCATCCGGGTCGTTCGATTCCACGAGGCTAAAGTTTATTCCGTAACGCACAAGCTCTCTCGACAGGAACTTGCGTGTCCCTCCATAGATATCGGACTGCACGACGCAGTGCTCTTTTTTCGAGAGCAGCGCGAGAAAGATCGTGGAGATCGCCGCCATACCGGAGGAGAAGAGGAGACACCGCTCGCCATGCTCTAGGCCCGCTATCTTTTCTGCAGGGCCGAGCTGTGTAGGAAGGTTGCTGTACCTCGGGTATCGGAGCTCTCCCGAAGGGTGCGGGAAAAGGTGAGCGGATGAGAGATAGACCGGGGTGTTTATGCCACCCTCATTGAGGTCGGGATACGACCCCACATGGACACAGAGAGTACTGTCTTTCATCTGAACCTCCAGATTGCGGTTTCGCATAAGCACAAAGTACAACTCCTAAGTTGCCGGGAGTGTTTTTGTATGATAGATTTATACGATAATAATACCTGCTGGAGGAGAAATATCAAGTTCAAGATAATTTCATGCAACGTTATGAACCGGGAGCTACGCTACTGCGCTTCCCGCTCTTTACACCGTACCGACATAGAGTTTCTGCCGGCGGGCCTCCATGAACGTCCTGAAAAGCTCAACATGTTCCTGAAAGAGGCGATCCAAAAAACAGACGCGGAAGAGTACGACGGAATTCTGCTCAACTACGGGCTCTGCGGGAACGGAACACTGGGGGTGTCTCACCCCGAGATCCCGATCGTGGTGCACAACTGCCACGATTGTATTCCCATTCTCATGGGGAACAAAAAGCAGCACGAGGAATGGGTGGCCGAAAAGCCGGGCACGTTTTTCTACTCGTGCGGGTGGATCGATGAAATGCTTGTTCCTGGATGTCCGGATTATGACGAGAAATACCTCGAGCTGTACGGCCGAACGATAGACAGCCGCCAGCGTGACACGGTCGAGCGGATCCTTATTGCGAACTACACACACCTCATGTATATCTACTGGAAAGAGATGGGCCTGCTGCTACAGGAGAAGGGAAGATCATACACGAAGGAGTGCCTCTTTTCTCTCAACGAGAGGTTCGGGCTGGATCTTGCCTACAGGGAGGCCAGGGGAAGCTCCGCCCTTGTCCAGTCCATTGTAGATGGCGAGTGGGATGAAGAGAGGGTTGTCATCGTGGAGCCGGGACAGGAGCTTGGGTTCGACGCGCCTTCCGGTACCTTGTTTGCCGGGTAGTTCAGTTGCTCAGTTTGAGGAGAATTTCCTCCTCCCTTTTCCCAGGCATCTTTTCTCTCATCGCAATTATCCTCTGTGAAAGAACCTCCGGGTTCACGGGATTAGCAGGAAGATCTCCTGAGAGGACGCTCACCGCTTCTGCGGCAGTCCTGCGCTGGAGCTCATGCCTCGATTCCTCGGAGTACCAGGCAGCGTGGTCTGTGAGGATGACAGAGTCGATCTCTTTAAGAGGGCTTTTCATATCGAACGGTTCGGTTTCGAGGACGTCGAGTGCAGCCCCGCCGATATAACCCTCCTTCAGGGCAGTGTACAGCGCGCGGTTGTCCACGATCGCTCCCCTCGATGTGTTGACGAGCAGGGCCGTCTTCTTCATCATTTTAAAGGTAGAGAGACAGAAGAGATGACGGGTCTGTTCGTTGAGAGGTAGATGGATCGAGATGTAGTCGCATATGATGGCGAGCTTTTTGAAATCGAGCGGTATTATGTCTTCCGACCTGAATATTTCTTTGTTGACGTACGGATCACAGGCAAAGAACTGGAAGGGGAATCCGGAAAGCCTCTTTCTTGTCTCCCTCGCCGTCTTTCCATATCCTACAAGACCGAAATTTTTACGTTTTGTCCTGTATGCCGGGCAGTCAGTACCGAGGTCCCACGACCCGCTTCGCACCAGCCGGTCCCGGAGCGGAATACTCCGTATCAGGGAGAAAAGCAGGGCGATCGTGTGGTCGGCGACTTCGCCTATGCAGTAATCGGGAACTGCGGTAACGACGACCCCGTATCTCGTTGCAGCGGGAATGTCCACGTTGTCGCAGCCCGCCCCGTAGCGGGACAACACCTTCAGCCCTGAAAGGTTTTTGAACACTTGTTCTCCTGCCGGCGTCTGGCGCAGGAGAATGGCGTTCGCGCCTCTGCACTGCTCTACTATGTCCTGTTCAGATCTGCATTTAGCGAAGGAGAGCTTTCCGCCGGCCCCCTCGACTATCCTGCGCTCCTCATCGTAGTCCGCATAGCTGTCTTCGGCAACCCATACTCTGAACTGCTCCATCTGGGACCTCCTTCTCCCCTTGAAACGGGAGGTTTCTTCTGCTATACTATTTATCGGAAAACTTTCGGGAGGCTCCATAGGAAAGTGAAGGCTGTTCTGGTTTTCGCTTTGATCTTCATCCTTTTTACCGCCACTGCCGGTTCGCGGCCCGAGCCCGGCCCCGGTCTCGGTCCCGGGACCGGGACTGAGGAGAGAAGGATAAACCGTCTCTTCCTGGAGGTTGTCGACGGCGACACAGTCATCTACCGCGGTGTGAGGATGAGGTTTCTCGGTGTCGATACGCCCGAGATAAGAAACCCCGACCACGGTTTCTACACCGACCAGCCGTACGGGAGAGAGGCAAAGAACTTTACGCGGATGGAGCTGAAAAAGGCGAGAATCGTCACCTACAGGGCCGACGGGTACGACATATACGGGAGGCTCCTCGTTCACCTCTTTGTCGACGGATACCCCCTCTCTCTGAGGATCTTGGAATCTAGAATAGGCTACGAGACCGTATCTGTGTACGGAGACAACGGCTTCCCCGAGATAGCAGAGCGGATAATCGAGGCATCAAAAAAAGCTGGTAAGCTTCTCTTTGAGAAACCGTACCTATGGAGGAGGAGAAACAGGCTCGGCCCTTAGTCCGCACCATATCCATGTGAGAAAACTTGGGTTAGTAGTGAAACCCGCTCTCACCGATGAACTCACGCAGAATTGAGGTGAGCGGGACATTCTCCGGAGTGATATAGAGGAAGTTTCCGAGGAAGCGAAGGAGGTTCTTTGCCTCTGTGTACACATCATCCTCTTCGCCGATATCCTTCAAGAGAGGCTCCGCATAGCCCCTGAGAACCGACATCTCGTAGACAAGCGATGAGTTGAACATGATGTCCGCCTCCTCGCCGAAGGGAAAGATGTTCCTCTCCTCACTGCTCCTCACCTGCGGCCACAAGCCTAACGTTGCCTTTGCGGTGTGGCCACGGAACCTGCTGTCTCTCACGATCCTTCGGATGAGCCTCACCGTAGATGTCGGGATGCGGTTGATAACGTCTATGTTGAGCTGGGTGAGCACGCTCACATAGATTTTATATTTCTGTTCCCTGTCGATGTACGGAGTGAGCTCCTCGTTAAGCGCATGGATTCCCTCTATGATGACGATCTGGTTTTCCATGAGCCGAACTGCCTTCCCTTCGCTGAATCTCTCGCCGGTCTTGAAATCGTAACGAGGGACGTTGATGCTCTTCCCCTGAAGGAGGAGCTTCAGGTGCGAGTTGATAAGGTCGATATCGAGTGCATAGAGGCTCTCGTAGTCGGTGTTTCCCTCTTTGTCCTTCGGCATCCGGACTCTCGGGAGGTAGTAGTTGTCCAGAGAGACCACCTGCGGTGAGATCCCGTTTGCGAGGAGCTGGACAGTGAGCCTCTTTGCAAACGTCGTCTTTCCGCTTGATGTGGGGCCCGCGAGTAGTATGATCCTCCTGCGATCCACTCCTTTTGTGATGATATCCGCAATCTGTGCGATCTTCTTCTCGTGAAGCCCCTCGGTTACCCATATGAGGTTATCGATCTTCCTCTTTATTATGAAGCGGTTGAGCTTTCCCGCCGAGTCGACGTCGAGTATTCTGCTCCACTCTCGCTGCTCCGAGTATATGGAATAGAGCTTTCGCTGCTCATATGCCTCAGGTAGCTTCGTGGGGTCTTCCTTACGGGGAAAGGTGAGAATAAGGCCGGGGGGGTAGTGCCTGAGCCCGAAAAGCCTGAGGTAGCCTGCGCTCGGAACCACCGGGCCCTGGGCGATATAGATACACTCGCCGAGCTTATAGAGCACGGTTTTCGTACTGTCCGAGTATTTAAGAAGGTAGTAGCGGTCCCATGCGCCGATCTTTTGCAAAAGCTCAAGAGCGTCCTCTACCTCGTACTCACACTTCTCGAACGGGAGGTCCTTCTCCACCATCTCTCTCATACGGGTTTCAGTTCTGCGTACAATGTCCTCGGTGAGAGGTACGGAATCGATGTAGGAGAAGAAAAAACCCTTGTTGAGAGAGTGCTCGATCTTGAGCCGCGCGTCTGTGTAATCGAGGTCGATAAATGCGGCGTGGAGGAGCACGGAGAGGCTCTTGCTGTAGATCGACAGGCCCTCGTCGTGACGCGTGGTGAGGAACCGTACCGTACAGTTTCTCGTGAGAGAGTACTCGAGGCCCATTATGCGGTTGTTGTACAGAGCGCCGACTACCGGAACGAGAGGCTCCTCCGAAATCCCAACCCGCCGTTTCATCTCTAAAAGAGTAGTCCCTATCGGGACATCGACAGTGCCGTGATCTGCAACAGCGACTCGGATCATTATCCGCCCCTTTTCTCATGCCAGAAGATATATAATATAATCCACTTTCAACCCTTGAAAAAAGGATTATCGTCTTTATCAAAATTTGAAATATATTATTACTATCCTTAATCAAAAAGCCGTAGTATGACGAGATCAACCCGAATTAAGTTCCGCCTTATTGCACAGAGCAATGTAAAGAGCCTTCTGCCGATAAACCTCGTTTTGCTTGTCCCTACCCTGCTCTTTTTATTCACCCTCATGAAGATAGTACCTGTTGTCCTAGGGTTTTTCGATACTTTGAACGTTTCCGTCCTGGAAACGTCTCCTCGATACGATAGGCTTGCGATTGTCGTTATCTCAGAGGCGGGCGGCGGCACACGAGGAAGCGTCCGGGAGGCCGTGTACGTGTTTGACAGAGAGGTTTTCAGAAAGGTCCGAAAAGCTATCTTTCTTGGAAACTACGATCTTCTCGAGCAGAGGGCGCTCGGCTTCAGCGAGCTGCCTCTCTCCAGCAATTCGCTCACGATACGAGACCCCGAAGGGGCACTGATCGCTTCTCTGAAGATCGAGAGTGTGAAAGAGGGGGCGATCGAGATCATCTTCTACAGCTCAAAAGCAAAAGTTGCCTCCGAATGGCTCATCATCTACGCAGTGCTCCTGCTTCTCAGCTGGATCGTTGTTTCGGGATCTTTCGGAGGGATAAACGACTTCACCCAGAGGATTGTCTTCCATGAACCGAAGCGCTTCGGCTACCTCTTTCATGCCATCAGAAGGCATTTTGCGAGGTCGCTCTCGGTCTCTCTCTTCTTCTGCGTGGTCATCGGTGCCGTAATCGCGAACGTCTACTTCTATATCTTCATCGTAGCGAGCGATATTTCTGTCTTCATCGCGGCTATCAACGCCTGGATGTTCCTCTTTTTTCTTCTCGTGCTGTTCTGGGTCTACCCCCTGCTCGTTCTGAGCCAGGAGGAATCGATCTGGAAGGTGATGAAAAAGTCGCTTTTCGTGAGCTTTGACAACTTCCTCTATACCCTGAAGGCCCTCGGAGTGCTCATCCTCCTCTTAGCCGGATCGTGTCTCACCCTGTTCGTATTCCCCGGAATTTCTTTCTGCTTCGGTTTCATCAACACCGCACTGAAGGAGATATCCTCCAGATACTCAAAGCTCGATGTTACTTGACACCGCTACTCCGATATGCGATACTCGAATCGATATTTAATCGGAGCAGCGTCGGAGGGTGAAAAAAGTAGGGGCCGTCGATCTCTCTCTTGTTTCTCTTTCGAATGAGGTTGACGGTTTTCATGAGGGATGGTAGGTTGATTGTATCGAATTACTGAAGGTGAATGACGGTATGAACGCGCAAAAAGTCAAGGTGAAGGTCTATTCGTATTACTACTATCTGAAATTTCTCTATTGACGCAGGACTCCCGCGGATTCAGGGCTGCAGAGTACTGCAGCCTTTTTTATTTCTCTCATTGAGGAAGATGTTGCTAAAGACGAAGAAAGAGCGATCGCAACAGTATCTTAAAAAAAAAGAGCTTTTTTAACAGTCACTGTGAAGCCCCATTGAAATAAGGAGGAAGCCATGATCGTTGTCATGGAGCCAGGTTGCAGCGAAGAAAAGATAGTGAACGTGATGGGACATCTCAAGGAGCTCGGGTTCGAGATTCACAGATCCGACGGGGTTACCCACACGATCCTCGGGGCGGTCGGAGACAAGACCGGTATAGATATGCGCCAGCTCGAGGTCCTGGACGGCGTCCACGAGGTTGTACGTATATCGGAGCCTTACAAGCTCGCCTCGAGGATGTTCCAGCACGAGGACACTATGATCCGTTCAGGGGATGTCGTGATCGGAGGAGAGGAGGTGATCGTTGCGGCGGGACCGTGCGCGGTGGAGTCGAGAGACCAGATCGACACGATAGCTGCTGCGGTGAAGGAATCGGGGGCCAAGGTCCTCAGGGGAGGCGCATTCAAACCGCGCTCATCTCCCTACTCATTCCAGGGACTCGGGGAGGAGGGGTTGCGCTATCTCAGGGAGGCGGCCGATACGCACGGGCTCCTCGTGGTTACGGAGGTCACCGATATAGGGCAGATCCCGATGGTGACCCGGTACGCGGACATCCTCCAGGTCGGCGCACGGAACATGCAGAACTTTATGCTGCTGAAAGAGCTTGGCAAGATACGAAAGCCCGTGTTCCTGAAGAGGGGAATGTCGTCGACGATACGGGAGTGGCTCATGGCGAGCGAATATATCCTCTCGGGCGGGAACCGGGAGGTGATCCTCTGCGAGCGGGGGATCAGAACGTTTGAAAACTACACGAGGAACACGCTCGACATCTCCGCAGTTCCGGTGGTGAAGAAGCTCAGCCACCTTCCAGTTTTCACCGACCCGTCGCACGGTACGGGTCTCAGGAACAAGGTGATCCCAATGGCCCTCGCGAGCGTCGCTGCGGGGGCGGACGGCATCATCGTGGAAGTGCACAACGATCCAGATCACGCCAAGTCGGACGGCGCGCAGTCACTCTATCCGGATCAGTTTAGAGAGATGATGGAGGAGCTGGCGGATATCGCCCGTGCGGTGAAACGGAGGATCGGAGAAGGAGGCGGTCCATGAAAAGGCAGACGGCGGTCGTCACGGTGGTTGGTCTCGGGCTGATTGGCGGCTCTCTCTCGCACGCGCTGAAAAAACAGGGTGTCACGGTGCGGGGAGTAAGCAGCGAGAGGACAGTTCGAAAGGCTCTTGAGATGGGAATCATCGATGAGGGCCACACGTACAGCGGGATTGAACAGGCAGTCTCGGGAAGCGGCGTGGTTTTCGTCTGTACACCTCTTCTCGATACTGAGAAGCGGCTCCAGCAGGTGTTCCAGAGCGCCGAAAAGAACACGGTGGTGAGCGACGTGGGGAGCACAAAGACCCATGTCTGCAGAAGGGCGGAGGAGCTCGCAGGAAAGGGGCGGTACTTCATCGGCGGGCACCCGATGGCAGGGAGTGAGAGAAGGGGGGTCGAGAACATGACCCCATACCTCTTCTATGATGCGGTGTGGGTCCTCACCCCACTGTCCGGGACGCCGAAGAGGGCGATCGGCATACTCTCCGACCTACTCTCTCTCATAGGGGCGAAGGTCATGATCCTTACCCCCGATCTGCACGACAGGATCGCGGCGAGCGTCAGCCACCTTCCCCAGCTTCTCGCCGTGCTCCTTACTAATCATCTCGCGAACGAGAACTCCGATCTCTGCAGAAACCTCGCGGCGGGCGGTTTCAGGGACATGACGAGGATCGCATCGTCGAGCTATACTGTATGGCGGGACATCCTGTCCACGAATTCCGGTGAGATACGGAGGGCTCTCGGCAGGTACAAGGACATGCTGGAAAGCCTTGTCGAACAGCTCGATAACGAGGACTACCTCGAGAAGGAGTTCGAGATGGCGAACGATGAGAGGAAGCGTATACCGAAGTACACAAAGGGATTCCTTGCTCCGCTTTGTGACCTGAGGGTTTCGGTGGAGGACAGGCCGGGAGAGCTCGCAAAGATCACCAACCTCATCTTCTACCACAGTATCAACATAAAGGACATCGAGATCGTGACCGTGAGGGAGGGGGAGGGAGGGGTCCTGAGGCTCGGGTTTTCCAAGAAAGATGAAGCGGAAACCGCAGCTGGAGTTCTCACAGAAGCGGGGTATGAAGTCCGGGGTACATACCCCTAGTGCGGTTTTCTCACAAACTGGATAACAGCAGGACTGAAAGATTAATCTGTAATATTTTATAATCTCATGCAAAAATAGAATTTGCAGTGAGAAAACCGCTAAAAGCCCCATTCCTTCCTATTACGATTTCACATAAGGAATGGGGATTAAACACCCATTTCTTACTATTTATTTTGATTTGTGAGAAATAGGTGTTAGTCAAGCAGCCGCATGTCAGCAGCCGCGGCTTCAATAACGCTCTTTGTATTTATTTGTTTTTAGAATATATTCTTCTGTATGAATAATCTTCGAAAGACATCGAGTCTTTTTCTTCCCCTCAGCATGCTGCTTTTCCTCGTAAGCGCGTGTGCAACGGTTCCCAGGCAGCCTGTAACTTTTACCGATGACGCGGAGGAGAGAGACCGAATCGTCGAGTACGCGGAGAGCCTCCTCGGGAAGAAGGATCTCGAGACGCTCGGAAGCGGGTTCAGGAGTGACTGCTCCGGATATATCGTGGGTGTTTACCGTACCCTCGGGTACAGACTCTCCTTGGAGCCGCAGTCGGGTGATAGTTCTGTTGCTCAGTCCCTCTTCTGGACTCTCCAGAAAAGGAATCTCATATACAGCAGCAGAAGACCGAAGAAGGCGGACCTCGTCTTTTTCAAGGGTACGACGGACAAACGGCGGTACCGCATCTCTCATGTCGGACTGGTCGCCTCTGTCGATGAGGACGGAACCGTCCTCATCCTGCAATACAGTTCCAAGGGGGTCTCGGAGCTCAGGATGAACCTCAGGAGGCCGGATGCTCATAAGGGAAAAATCGGGCGCATAATCAACGATTTTTTAAAGAGGGGTTCCGGTGACAGGCTGAGCGGACAGCTCTTCTTTTACTACGGAGACCTGCTCGTTCATGCAAAGCATGAACCACATGCAAAGGCGGTTTCCATTTCAATGTGAGAAATACTGTTAGCTTCGGCAGGGACCATGATCTGATATAGAGGTGCCAGTGGACAAACTTCGAGAGGCATACAGGACCCTCGGAATTCCGGTAAACTCACAGCTCGTCATCGTACGAAATGCATACAGAAAACTGGCAAAGGAATACCATCCCGATTCAAACCCCCATGACCAGCACCTTTCGACGTCGATGATGATGAAGGTAAACGAGGCGTATCAGACGATAAAGTGGCATCTCGAGCGCGGCATTAAGGTCGAAGAGTACGAAAGAAAACAGAGAGTCCGGTACCCGTACGAGGACATGATACGGCGTTGGGAGCGAGAGAGACAGCAGGAGGAGGAGCGAAGGAGCAGGGAACAGGAGCGGCGGAGGAGGGAAGCCGAGGCATACGACAGGTTCTTGGATCGGGTCGCTCTGGAGCGAAAACATGAGCTCGATGACCGACAGTACTACGATACTATTACAAAATACACGGGGGTCCTCATATCCTTCTACTACAGGAACAACCTCCACATCCCTCACTACAGGGAACGCTCGTCAGGGGAGGGGTTCTTCTCGGAGTATCTCGTTCGATACGACCTCCTTGTCAGTAAGAGCAGGAAGGTTGAGGGGATGTGCAAGTCGAAGATGTACAGGAGAAAGAGCAGGAAGGTGTCAGCTTTCCTGAGGCTGTTCATCGAAGACGCCCGGATGCTGTTTCCAATGGGAGTCGAGAGAAGGGCGCAGGCTCTCAGCATCTTCCAGCGGGCGCTGGACAGCGCCGACCGGTTCATGAGCCGATGTTTCGTTGAGGATGGATTTGACAGGGAGGAGGCCCGAGAGCTTCTGGAGCGCTCGCTCGATGAATTCGAATACTTCCTGCGGTCGTATCCGCAGAGCCCTCTCGTAGAGCACGCCCAGCGGAGGCTCGGAGTGCTCGAGGGAGCCTACAGATCTTTTATGGCGGACTCTCACATGCAACCGTAAATAGTAAGGAACGGGTATTAAACCCTGATTTCTCAAAAATCACGACAGACATGTGACCCTGCTTTGAAAGTTTAGTGCGGTTTTCTCATAGATTGCTGCAATCAGATTGCCAGCAATCAGATTGCATAGCAAGAGTTTTAAATGTTGACTTGGCATCTGTAAAAAATAAATTTTGCGGTGAAAAAAGCGCTCAAAGCCCCGTTACCTTCAGTTTGCTGTTGGTCTGAGAAACGGGGATGAGTGCGGTTTTCTCGTAGTTGATTAACGGCTTTTCGGTATTTTAGATAAGTGTATGGAGAGAAAAGCGCCAAAAGCCCCGTTCCTTACAGTTTGCTGTTGGTCATGAGAAACGGGGATTAAACGCCCAATTCCTGTGTGAGAGATGGGGACTAGTCGCTCAGGATAAACTTCTCTATTACCTCTGCAACGCCGTCCTCATTGTTGTCCCGACGTGTCACATAGTCAGCGATCCTCACCACGCCTCTCATGCCGTTCTTCATGCAGATACCGAGTCCGGCCCAGCGTAACATGTCGATATCATTGTTGTTGTCTCCGCAGGCAATGACCTCCTCCTGGCTGATGTTCAGCCTGCGGCAGAGAAAGTCCAGGGCCTTGGATTTTGAGCTCGAGCTGTCCAGCACCTCGAATATGGAGACCCCGGCCGCAGGGAAGTATGTGTCGACTGAGGTGACGCTGCCGCCGAACCTCTGCTTTGTCACCCGATGGAGCAGCTGCATGTCGTACTCGCTGCCGATGACCGAGATGCGTATGATGTTTTCCCAGGGCCGCTTCATGAGATCGTCTACCTTGATGAGCTTTCCGTCGAAGCCCTTTGAAAAGCGGCTGTATTCTTCACGGTAGCTGCCGAAGCTCTCGTAGTATTTGTTATTGTCTGCGGGATACACAATGGGAGAGTAGTCCATGTCCTTCAGGAGCTTGAGGACGTCATGTATCAGTTCGTTTTTAAGGGGTGTCGCCCTGAGGATTTTGTCGTCCTGGTATATAACCGCACCGGTGAATACCACGGCCGGATCGCCTGTATCGATCTCTCCTATATACTTCTTCGCCTTTGCGTAGCTCCTTCCTGTGGTAATGACTACAGGCACCCCGCTTTGTTTTGCATGCCTTATGTGCTCCAGATTATTCTTGCTTATCTGCGCACCGTCATTAAGGAGGGTGCCGTCGAGATCGCACGCAAACATCCTGTATTTCATCTACGAACCGTCCTGATTATAAAAATTGACTTTGTAAGTGTGCATAAGATACTATATTCATGTAAACCGTTGTAACTTTTTTATCAATATTGTTTGCGATATCATGAACCATATGTTACAGATCATTAAATCCGTTACCCTGGGTGCCGTCATTATCCTTGCTGCTGCCGGTATTTACGCGAGCTCGACAGACAAGGTGACGATGGAGCAGTTTGCCCTGTACTTAGAGGAGGGGAAAAGGCTCTATGATGCCGGGGACTACACAAAAGCCCTGGAAAAGTTCACAGAGGCAGGCACCATAGATCCCTGGGACGAAGAGGTAACCAGGCTCATAGAGATGTCACTTGCCAAGCTCAAGGAGATAGATAAGCTGCTCTACGAAGGGTTTCGTCTCCTCGAAAAATCGAAGCCGGACGAGGCCTCCCAGATCTTTATGAAAGTCAAAAATGAGATAGGCGCTGATGACGAGCACCTCCTCTCTCTCGCGGAGGAGGGTTTGCAGAGGGCTGAAGAGCAGAAGCGGGTAACGTATAGAGAGCGGATTGAAGGGAGCGGGACCGAGTACCTCGACCCGGGGAGGATCGGGCGGATTGCAATCCTGCAGGAGAGGATAAGGCAGGAGGAGTTCGAGCGGGAGATTAAAGCGACCAGAGAGCATGCGCGCGCGCTTTTCGAACAAGAGGCGTACGAAGAGTCAAAAGAAAAGTGGGAGCGACTCATCGGTTTGGTCCCGGGTGACGGGGAGGCGGCAGTATACCTCACTAAGATAGAAGCCGAGCTTGAGGCGCAGAGGAAATTTCTACAGCTCGCGGAGAGCACATATCAGCAGGGGATGAGTCTCTACTCCCTGGGAGAGTACGAAGAGTCGAGAGAGCGGTTTGAGAGTGCGGTTGTAATGGGCTTTCGAGTGGAGGATGCCAGAGTCTATATCGAACGCATAGAGGACCTGCTGCTCGTGCGGAAGAGGAGAGAGGAGGAGAGGCAAAAGAGTATAGCGATACTGCGGGATAAATCCAAGCAGCTGTTCGATGAATGGGAGTACGAAAGTTCAAGAACGGGGTGGAAGCAGCTCCTCGGTTTGGTCCCGGGTGACGGGGAGGCCCTGTTGTACATCTCCAAGATAGATTTCAAGGTGCGGGAGAAACAGAGGCTTCTGGAACTCGCCGAAAGCTATTTTGAAAGCGGAACGAGACTTTATAGAGAACAAAGGTATGAGGAGGCGATCGACCAGTTTGAGAATGCTATCGCCATGGACTACAGTGCAATCGAGTCGCGGAGATACATAGACGAGATAGAGAAGAGAGTATCGGAGAGGGAGAGAGAGGAGCAGCAGAAAAGAACAGAGCAGGTGGCGCTGTTGCTCCGTGAAGGGATAAAGTACTACAATCTGAACGATTTCAAGCGCTCTCTCTCTGTGCTCAACGAGGGGCTGAAGCTCGATCCTGAAAACTCTCAGATAAGGGAGTACATAGTACGCGATATCATCGCCCTGAAGCGGCAGGAGGAGACCTCGGTTTCGGATACATCTCCCTTTTACAGTCTCGTTGAAAACCTCAATCGTCTCGGCACACAAGCGTACAACAACGGCGATTACACGGATGCGGTGAAGCACTTCGAGCAGATACTGCTTATCTTCCCGTTCGACGAACGTGCCAGGCTCAAGCTTGCGAGGGCGCTGAGCAAGACCGATCCCTCTCTCGTGCGGGATATCCTGGAGAACATGTACTCCGAGGCCGGTGAGCTGATAGAGGGGGGTTCGGACCGGGAGGCTGTTGTAAAACTGAAGCTCGTTCTTGAGGTAGACCCCGGATTCGAAAAGGCCAAAATAAAGCTTGCCCAGCTCACGAGAAAGCAGGAGGAAAAGAAACCGGTCGTCACAAAACAGGATCAGGAGCGTGCACGGGAGCTCTACATCTACGGGCTGGGTCTCTACAGGAGCGAAAAACTGGAGGAGTCGGTAAAGACCTGGCAGCAAGCCGTAGAGCTCGATCCGGAGTTCGTGGAAGCCAGGGTGTTTCTCGCACGTGCCGAGACACAGCTTCGTAATCTCGAGAGGGTGGAGTCGCAGGAGGACGGGACATCGGGAGGATATGGTGAAGATCTCCGCATCAGGATAAAGAGGCACTATCTCGACGGCATACACCTCTTCATGGAGGGGCTCTACGCCGAGGCGATCACAGAGTGGGAGGAGGTCCTGAACATAGATCCCGAACACGAAAGCGCGAAGCTCAATATAGAGCGGGCGAAACAGCGGCTCGGATTCGAGGCTGGAAGAGAAAATATATGAAAAGACTTATTTTCGGCGTGATACTGTTTTTTGCGGCGGGAATCCCCCTCTGTGCCGCATATTTCTGGGATTATCCTGTCACCATCGCCGAAAGCAGCGAAGAAACCCGATTTTCCGATACAAAGGCGGTTATGGCCTCGGGCGAGGCTCTCCTCTTCGCCGTTGCTTCCGGAAGAGACTCCTCCAGGATCGTCGTTTTCAGTACAAAAAACTGGGATCGGTTCGAAGGCCCGTTCACGGCTGTCGACCGTATCAGGACAGAGGAGGGCTTTTCCCCTCTATACGACGTCATCGCAGTCGGCGATACGCTCTACCTCGTCTGGAATACGCTTGAGGGGGATATCCGGGCCAGGGAGAGCGGGGACGGAGGGAGGACGTGGAAGGATGACGGGACCTTCGATCTCGAGGAGGCTTTTAGCTTCGATCCGCGGCTTTCTGTGGTGGGTGATGAGCTTTTGCTTTTCTACCATACCGAGAGCGAGGGAAGGAGGATAGACTTCTTCTACGTGAAGAGCAGGGGCGGAGCAGAAACAGTGACCGTTCCAAAACAGATTGCCAGGGGATTTGCAGGGAGCTTCTTTCCGAATATACGCAGTCACGGAGAGGACCTTTACGTGGTATGGCAGTCAAGGCCCTTCTCCGAGCGGGAGGCCTCTGTTTTCGATATATACCTCGCGGTCTCTTCAGACCACGGGGACACATGGTCTGCTCCAAAAAACCTCACCGAGGAGGTACTCGGCGAGAGCGTCCGTCCTCACCTGACCTTTGACGACGATAAATTCACACTCCTGTGGGAGAGCGATCGCGACGGCGCGTGGGGTATATACGGGAGAGATTTTGACCTCTCAGGCAACCCTCTCGGAGACGCAAGAAAGATCAACAGCTCACCGTTCAATGCGAGAGAGCCGATGCTCCTCATCGTAGATGGGGAGAGGCTCGTAATCTATATTGATGAGAGAGACGGGAAGGACAGAATCTACTGCGCGAGGGGAAAGGACGGAACGTGGATCGAAGAAGGTCCCCTTTCGGGATCGGTTAAAGGGTACTCTCTGTTTCGGTCCGATGACGGGCTCCGTATCCTCATAGAAGGCGGGGAGGGGGTCGGATATATCGGGCCGGACCGGAGAGTGGAAAAGGTGTCCATCGAATCCGTCGGAAACGGTTATATCGGAAAAGAGGGACTGCTCGTAAACTGGAAGGAGCCTGAGGATTCATCCGGGATCGAAGGCTACTGCTATCTCTTCAACAGAAACGAGCACGACCTCCCGGAGCTGGTGAACCTCGATACCGACATCAAAAGCCTCAATCTTTCCCCGGATGAGGAGGGGGCGTATTACCTTCACATGAGGGCGGCCGACCGGGCGGGGAACCTCTCCGAGACGGTTACCGTTCCATTTATCGCAGACCTCACCCCTCCCCCTCCACCTGTGGTCCAGCCGCTCGCTTTCGACGACGGGGGCTTCTATGAGGGGAACGCACCCATCTTCCAGTGGGACGTGGAGGGCGAGGACATCGCGGGCTTCAACTACTCTCTCTCCAAAAAGAAGGCCACCCTTTCCGTCCCAAGGATTCGTACGACACGCGGGAGGGTGAAGCTCGATGGAGTTGATGGCGGAAAGTGGTGGTTCAGCGTCATATCGGTTGACCATGCGGGAAATGTGAGCGAAACTTCCCGGGTTGAAATAAAAATGAGACCGATTCCGGTGATCGTTGAAACCCAGCCGGAAGAGACGGCTCCTCTATGGCTTTTGAGCAGGAGTACCTTCAGAGCGAACCCTTTTCTGAACCTCTCACTCATGATCCTGCTCGGTGGGCTTCTCTTTATTACTCTTGTTATCACTTTCGATGTTCTGGGAAGGTATCTTTCATTAGGCGAGGGAAAGACGATGGCAAAGTCTGGTAAACTGAAGTTTGGACTCAGATTCAAATTCAGCATTCTGATAGGGGCCCTCGTGCTCCTTTTGACGGTCGGGATAAGCACCATCCTCAGCGTTGTCGGAATCGAACAGGAGAAGCGGGCTCTCGCAGGGCAGGTGTTCGACAAGGCGGGGCTCTCTCTCGAGAATTTGACAATTGTCGCAAGGGAGGGGATCCTCAACAACGACGAGCTCCTGTTGTTATCTGTCGTCTCGAAGACCATGGAGAACAGGGACATAAGGTACAGTATCATCCTTGATCCGAAGAACAGGGTAGTCGCGCATTCAGACCTGGAACAGATCGGAAAGAGGCTCGAGGACGAGTTCACCATGGCTGCTGCAGTGTCGGAATCCGTCCTGATAGACCCGGCTTTCCATGAGGAAGATCTGCATGAGCTCTATGAGCTCTCGTCTCCCGTGGTATTTGCGGGTACGCGCATCGGTACGGTGAGGATCGGGTATTCGACAGACAGCATATTTGCGACTATCGACGAGCTTCGCCGCAAAAGCATATACAACACGATAATCATCACACTCGTTACCATCGTCGTGGGGATCATCGGTGCAATACTCCTCGCCACCATTACGATCAAGCCTATAAAGATACTCGCAAAGGGGGTTGACATCATAGGGAGCGGGAATCTCGACTACAAGATACATCTGAAGGCGCGTGACGAGATAGGGATGCTCGCACTCGAGTTCAACCGGATGACAGAGCGGCTCCTCGAATATCAGCAGCAGATGGAAAACAGGGCGAAGCTCGACGAGCAGCTCGAGATCGCCCGGGGCATACAGCAGGACCTTATTCCGTCGACCGGTATCGATACAGACCGTATAAGCATCGACGGCTTCTATAAGGCTGCGAGCGGGGTCGGCGGAGATTACTACGATTTCATACAGGTCGACGACGGCAGATACGGTCTTATCATGAGCGACGTGGCCGGGAAGGGCATCCCCGCTTCACTCATGATGATAATGATACGTTCGGTTTTCAAATCGCTCATCGGGTCTGGAGTGAGCGACCCCGGACGTGTGGTCACCCTCATCAACAACACACTCGCGGCTGATATAGCGAGCGATCGCTTTGCAACCCTGCTCTTTGCGGTGTTCGACATGCAGAAGAAGACCTTCCGCTATACAAATGCCGGGTACGGGCCGCTCATGGTGTATAAGAAAAAAGAAAAGAAGTGCAGACTGGTGACCCCTCCCGAAGGATCGTTTCCCATCGGCGTTCTCTCGGATGTCGAGTACTCGGAGGAGAAGCCGATAAAGCTTTTAGCCGGCGACGCCGTCGTTTTCTTTACCGACGGGATTCACGAGGCGAGGAACGAAGAGGACAATGAGTACGGTATGGAGAGGCTCTCAGGAGTCGTTCCCGAATTCGCGGACAGGGAATCGAAGGAGATGGCAAATTTCATCATGGACGATGTGCTGGGGTTCGTCGGAAAGGCCGAACAGTACGATGATATGACACTTATGGTAATGAAGGTGAAATAGGAGGAGGACCCGGCACGATATTTTGGCGTATAGAGCTTTCCATCTGTCATGAGATGATGGCAACCCGGTGGGGATCTTGGGTTCAAGGATTTTGCATTACATAAAAATGAGTAGTATAATATAATTAGTCGCTGGTGAATAATTACCAATTCACCGACATTGCTTTATACACCAGCTCAATAATTAGTTGCGAGTGAAATAGTCACATGAAACCAACTTATTCATCAATGTTTTTTCTTGTGAACATACTAATCATTCACCAAGAACTAATTATCATAAAACAGTCACAGAGGAGGCTTCAATGAAAGGGAATGACAAACTAATCGGGACCTTAAACTTACTGCTCGCGGATGAGTTGACAGCTGTTAATCAATATATAGTTCACTCTGAGATGTGTAATAACTGGGGATACGATAAGCTGCATGAATATTTCGAGAAGCGGGCGATCGATGAGATGAAGCATGCTGAAAAGCTCATAGCAAGAATACTGTTTCTGGAGGGCATTCCGATTGTCGGCAAACTAAAGGAAGTAAAGATCGGGGCGGAAGTGCCGAAACAGCTCGCAAACGACAACGCCGCGGAGACCGATGCGATAAAAGTATATAACAGCGCGATAAAGCTGGCCGGTGATGTGGACGATTTTGCAACCCGAGAGATACTGGAAGATATACTGAATGACGAGGACAGGCATCTCGATGAGATAGAGGAGCTGCAGGATCAGATCGAACAGATGACTCTGCAAATATTTCTCAGTACGCAAACAGGTTGAGAGAGGGTTCTCCTGCAATCTTGCCTGAATATGCACCGATTATGGCTGCAGCCGCAATAGCGATGATATAGGACTTGTAATATTGTCCGGAATCGGTGTATATTTGAGTAAACAAACAGAATTTGAGGGCTGATAGATGGAAGAGATTACGATCAAGGATTCTCTAAGGATAACTCCAATGCAGGTTGGTGGAGACGGGGAGACGATTCAGCTTGTTCTCAACGGCTACCTCGACACGTACAACTCTCCTGAGTTCCAGTCCCATATCAACGAGCTCATCAACTCAGGGGTGAAGTATATTCTATTCAATCTCGGCGGATTGAACTACATAAGCTCAACAGGCATAGGGGCGTTTACCTCATTTCTGAAGAACCTCCGGCAGAGGAAGGGAAACATGGTCCTCTTCGACCTGCAGGAGAAGGTGATGGAGGTGTTTCAACTGCTGGGGTTTACCAAGTTCTTCAAGATTGCATCTAATTTCGACGAGGCGCTCCTATTCTTGAGAGGGGGAACAAACGCTTCGGGAGGTCAGGCCGAGAAGTTCCCGCTGACGTTCGACTGTCCCTTCTGCAAGAGAAAGCTCAAGACCGGGCGATCGGGAACGTTTCGCTGTACCGGGTGCAAGGGTACCATCTCTGTAGACGATCTCGGTGCCGTGACAGGAGTTTCCGAGGGAGAGTGAGATATGGGGAGCAATAAGATTAATCTCGATTCGGATCTTGCGAACCTTTCGAAGGCCAGAGAGTTTATCGCAAAGGCCGCGAGAGAAGCCGGAGCATCCTCTTCAGATATTACGAAGATAGAGATCTCGTGTGATGAGTGGAGCGCGAATGTCATAGAACATGCCCTCGGGAGCAGAGCAAAAAGAAGCTTTTCCATCGAGTGCAGGAAAGGGGATGGGCGGTTCATCATCATCTACGAGCATGAGGGTGAAAGGTTCAACCCGATCGAGCAGGAGATCATCGATATCGATGACCACTTCTCAGAGTCAAAGGAGAGAGGCCTGGGTATATATATCATGCGTGAAATGATGGACGAAATCCATTACGAATACCTAAATAACAGGACAAACCGGCTCACCATTGTGAAGTATCTTGAAGAAAATCGGTAGAGGACTGCCTCGGTCGCCTTTGGCTTAAAGTGAGGCCAAGGACCTCACTGCCTGCCTCTCATGTAATTATCTTGATAGCGTATTAAAAAAGTATTAACCTTGTTAAAGTTTTATTAATTAAGAATATTTGGAAAGAGGGGATAAAATGGAAAGAGAAATGGTACCAATGGACGGCAACACTGCGGCTGCGTGGGTTGCGCATGCCACGAACGAAGTTATCGCTATATATCCGATAACGCCCTCATCCCCTATGGGAGAATTGTCCGACGCCTGGAGCGCAAAGGGGAGAAAAAATATCTGGGGCACTGTGCCTCTCGTTACGGAGATGCAGTCTGAAGGAGGAGCATCGGGCGCGGTGCACGGCGCGCTGACGACCGGGGCCCTTACCACTACGTTTACAGCATCGCAGGGGCTGCTTCTCATGCTCCCAAACATGTACAAGATAGCAGGAGAGCTCTCTCCTACTGTGTTTCACGTCACCGCACGCTCTATCGCATGCCAGGCGCTCTCCATATTCGGGGATCACTCTGATGTCATGGCGGCCAGGACGACCGGATTTGGACTTCTTCCGTCAGCATCCGTCCAGGAGATAATGGACTTCGCCCTTATCGCGCAGGCCGCTGCCCTGAAGGCGAGGGTTCCTTTTGTGCACTTTTTCGACGGTTTTCGGCTCTCTCACGAAATACAGAAGATAGAGCAGCTTACCTATGAAGATATGAAGGCGATGATAGATGACGAGTATGTAATAGAACACCGGATGAGGGGACTCAACCCGGAAAATCCGAAAATCCGCGGTACCTCGCAGAACCCCGATGTTTTCTTCGCAGCACGGGAAACTGTGAACCCGTACTATCTTAAAACACCCGCTATCGTACAGGAGTATATGGACAGGTTCGCCAAGCTCACGGGCCGGGTCTACCACCTTTTCGACTACATCGGTGCGGAAGATGCCGACCGTGTTGTCGTGCTCATGGGATCGGGCGCAGAGGCGATGGAGGAGGTCGTAAACCACCTCACCGGAAAGGGAGAGAAGGTCGGAGTGGTGAAGGTGCGCCTGTTTCGGCCCTTCAGTACAAAGGATTTCATCGGTGCCCTCCCGAAGAGCGTGAAGGCGATCGCAGTTCTAGACCGGACAAAGGAACCGGGCTCAATCGGCGAGCCGCTGTACGAAGATATCCGAACAGCGGTAGGAGAGGCGATGAGCGAAAGGTACGCGCCCTTCAAGGACTATCCGGTCATAGTCGGAGGGAGATACGGCCTCGGTTCCGCCGAATTCAACGCAGGAATGGCGAAATCAGTTCTCGACAACCTGAAAGAGAAGGCTCCGAAGAACCACTTCACCGTCGGAATTCACGACGACGTTACATTCACCTCGCTTCCATGGGACGACAGCTTCTCATCGGAGCCTGAGGGAGTACACAAGGCCCTCTTCTACGGCCTCGGTGCAGACGGGACTGTGAGTGCGAACAAGAACTCGATCAAGATAATCGGCGAGGCAACGGACAACTTCGCCCAGGGATATTTCGTATACGACTCGAAGAAGGCTGGGGCAATGACCGTATCGCACCTCCGCTTCGGCAAACAGCAGATAAAGAGTATATACCTTGTGTCGCAGGCAAGCTTTCTCGCCTGCCACAAGTTCTCCTTCCTCGAGAGGTACGACATGCTCTCGAAACTCGTACCAGGAGGGGTCTTTCTCCTCAATTCACCTTACCCGGCATCGGAGGTATGGGACAAAATGCCGCGTGAAGTGCAGGAGCAGGTAATAGAGAAGAAAGTGGAATTCTATACGATCAACGCGGTGAGTATCGCTCAGAAGATCGGGCTCGGTGCGAGGATCAACACAATAATGCAGACGGCCTTCTTCCTCATTTCTGGAGTGCTCCCCAAAGACGAGGCAATCCAGCTCGTGAAGGATTACATCGTAAAGACCTACGGGAAGAAGGGGCAGAACGTAATAGATATGAATATGAAGGCGGTTGATGAGGCGAGCAACAGCATAGAAAAGGTGACATATCCCGATAAGCCGACGAGCTCGATCCGAATGCTCCCCTCTGTTCCGGAAGATTCACCAGAGTTCGTCCAGAAGGTGACAGGGGAGATCATCGCGAAGCGGGGTGAGATGATACCTGTCTCTATGCTTCCCGATGACGGAACCTACCCGACCGGAACGACGAAGTTCGAAAAAAGAAATATTGCGGATCTCATACCTGTGTGGAACCCCGAGCTCTGCATCCAGTGCGGGCAGTGCTCGCTCGTGTGTCCGCACGCGTCGATACGGGTGAAGTTCTACGAGCCCGGAAATCTTAAAGATGCGCCCAAAAACTTCAAGAGCGTCGATGCACGCGCAAAGAAACTTGAGGGGAAGAAGTTCACAGTACAGGTCGCTCCCGAGGACTGCACAGGGTGCAACGTGTGCGCCAACGTCTGTCCCGGGGCAAAGAGGGTCGACGGGCAGAAGACGGACGAGAAGGCACTCATGATGGGTGAGCAGATACCGCTCCGTGAACAGGAGACAAAAAACTGGGAGTTCTTCATCGGTCTTCCCGATACCGATCCGTCCCTCATGCCGAGGACGACGGTTCTCGGATCGCAGCTTTTACCGCCGACGTTCGAATTTTCCGGCGCCTGCGCGGGGTGCGGCGAGACGCCGTATGTCAAGCTCGTCAGCCAGCTCTTCGGCGACAGGGCGGTGATAGGCAACGCGACCGGGTGCTCTTCGATCTACGGGGGAAACCTGCCCACCACACCGTATACGACGAGAAAGGACGGGAGAGGGCCCGTATGGTCGAACTCCCTGTTCGAGGATGCGGCCGAGTTCGGGTTCGGGATGAGGCTCACGTCGGACAAGCTGCAGGAACACGCCCTCGAGATCATCGACGACCTCCTGAAGAAGGGCGGCGGTCTCGATAAGAAACTTATCGATAAGAAGCTTATCGACAAGAAGCTTCTGGAAGAGATCCGAAACGCGGATCAGACTGAACCCGAAGGGATAGAGTCTCAGAGGGAGAAGGTGTCACAGCTTAAAAAGCTCCTCAAAGGTAAGAAAGACGGTGTGTACCCGCTCCTGTTCAGTCTTGCCGACTTTCTCATCAAACGGTCGGTATGGTTCTTCGGAGGGGACGGCTGGGCGTACGATATCGGGTATGGCGGACTGGACCACGTGCTCGCATCCGACAAGGATGTAAACGCGCTCGTCCTTGATACAGAGGTCTACTCCAACACCGGTGGACAGATGTCGAAATCGACTCCAATGGGGGCGATCGCAAAGTTCGCTGAGGCTGGAAAGTCGCTCGGGAAGAAGGACCTCGGGATGATGGTCATGACCTACGGTACCGTGTATGTTGCGAGGGTCGCGCTCGGTGCAAGCCTGAACCAGTGCGTTAAGGCCTTCAACGAAGCTGATGCATACAACGGGCCGTCGCTTGTGATCGCGTACTCGCACTGCATCGCGCACGGGATCGATATGTCGAACGGGCTCACGGAGCAGAAGCGGGCGGTGGATTCCGGGGCATGGGTCCTTTTCCGGTACAACCCCGATCTTGCGAAGCAGGGTAAGAACCCGCTGATCCTGGATTCCAAGGAGCCGTCGCTCGATCTCGAAGAGTATATGTACAACGAGCTCAGGTTCAAGGCTCTGAAGAACGCTAACCCGGAGAGGGCCTCATTTTTACTCGGGCAGGCGAAAAAGGACGTACAGCGCAGGTATAACATATACAAACATCTCGCCGAGATGGAAGCGTAATACATAGAACATACTGTTGAAAGCAGGGTGGGCTTCCCCTTTCGGGGAAGCCCATTTTTTATGATAGTGCGCCCGGCAGGGCGCACCCCGGTATTTTCATGAAGAGAGAACAGTCAGGCTTATCTTACATATCCTCGCGGGTTCACACTGCAGAGTGCCAGAAAAGGGTGGATACCGTATACGCTTAGGGCGGAACAGAAAGCTATCCCCCATTTCTCACACAGGAATTGGGCGTTTAATCCCCGTTTCTCATGACCAACAGCAAACTGTAAGGAACGGGGCTTTTGGCGCTTTTCTCTCCATACACTTATCTAAAATACCGAAAAGCCGTTAATCAACTACGAGAAAACCGCACTCATCCCCGTTTCTCAGACCAACAGCAAACTGAAGGTAACGGGGCTTTGAGCGCTTTTTTCACCGTAAACTTTATTTTTTACAGATGCCAAGTCAACATTTAAAACTCTTGCTATGCAATCTGATTGCTGGCAATCTGATTGCAGCAATCTATGAGAAAACCGCACTAGGCAGAGAAGAATTTATATCCGTTTGTTCTTCCTCCAAAATAATGGTTGATGGAACCTTCCTTTCTGTTTACTTTAATGCTACGCCGGGAAGAAAAACCGGGCGAGGTAATGCTCGTAAATTATTGTTAAAGAAGGGGATAGGCGAGTCAATCGTTGTGTTTAATAAACCCTGTAAAACGCGCATTCCAAAAATAAATTGACATTTGATAACCGCTACTATAGAGTAGGTATAACCGTTGTTGGGAGGGGAGCATGAGCTACTGGCCTTTCGTTACTGTTTTTATATCCCTCATTCTTATCCTCTTATTCCGAAGACTCGACAAGCGCCTCATCAATTTCCACAAGTTCAAACGATATGCAGACAAGCTCATGAAGGATTTCGAGCAGTTCCTGAAAGAAAGAAAACAGGAGCTCGGGAAAGGTCTTCAGAGTATCGACGGCGCGGTGCAGCGCGCAACCGAGATCCTTACAAGGATAGAAGAGGCGAGTGAGAATTTGAAGGGCCGCCGTCTCGATCTCGAACAGGAGCGGGGGCAGATCCAGGCATTGAAAGGCGAGCTCGACCGGCTGGGATCGATGAAGACAGAGCTTGAAAACGAGGTGAAGAATCTCGATAAGTCTCTCCCCTCACTAAAGAAGCTTTCGAGCAGGATACAGCGGATGGGCATGGAGGCCGCCCAGAACGAGAAGGTACTGAGAAACGTTTCCTCTCTTATCCCTTCGTTTGAAAAAAGGGTGCACGACCGGACCGAGAAGGCGATAGAGGACGTCACAGATGTGGTGGTGGAAGAGGCAAAGGGGCTTTTTTCTCCTCTGCTCCAGGAGTACCGCGGGAGTTTCGACCAGCTTCGCAGAAGTCAGGAGGAGGAGCTTGCAAAGTTCAGGCACTCGACAGGAGACGTCGTCAGGGAGGCCGGGGGAAAGGTGGATTCTCTGATGAATCTCATCGAGGGATTGAACCAGCGCATGGTCAGGGTCGAGGAAGGCCGGGTAGCACCGCTGGAGGACCGGATCAACGGTCTTGTCTCGTTTTTGGACGCAACAAAACTAAAGATAGAAACCCTTGAGGAAGAGACTACAGACAGGTTTCTGCGGAAGGCGGAGGAAGAGTTCAAGGACTATGTCCGGAAACTGGACGAATACGGAGAAGGCCTCAAGAAAAACCTCTACGGGGAGGTGGAGGGCAGGGCAAAGGATCTCTCCACCTATATTGTGCGTCTCGAAGGGAGGGTTGAAGGACTGCTCTCTGATATAAAAAAGGAGACGGACAAATACGGAGAGGTTCTCGAGCTCAAGGCCAGGGCGCATGAGAGCGAATCCGACATCCTGAAGAGCAAGATCATCACGGAGATTAACGAGGAGGCAAACAAGAACCTGCTTCTCATAAAGCCTGTTGTCTCGGAGATGAACGAGAAGCTCGTGTCCTACAAGAGGGATTTCTCATCGATCCTCGAAGAGGTGAAGTCCGAGCTCTCTGACAAGAAAAAGGCGATCGATGAAGATATCGACATTTTCAACAGGGAGATGAGATCGCACAAAGAGGCGATGGCCGGGGAGCTCAATACGAGAATGGACGAGCTGAACGCGAAGCTCCAATCGGTCGGCGAACAGCTGAGCAGGAGAGTCGAATCCGCAACGAAGGATGTGAGTAAAGGGTTTAACGGGACACTCGAAGAGTACGAAGGGAGGGTGGTGGCTCTCGAGGGAAGTATAGGAAACTTGAGGGACATCGCACGTACGGGACAGCACATGATCGAGGAAAGGATCGAGAAGGTCTTTTCGGATTACAGTCCGGAGATAGAGAACAAGATAAGGAGCCTCAAGCAGGCAACAGAGGGAGTGATAACAGAGCAGAAACAGCTCATCGCGGACCAGGTCGAGGAGCTCGTTGGGAAGGTTGAAGGGGAGCTCGGGGAGAGGGAGAAGGATATCGAGGCGCTTCTGGAGAGGGTAAAAGAGAGCGTGCAGATGTCGGACGAGAGCCTGAAACAGCAGGAGAGCGAGCTCATAGAGAGCGTCGGCAGCATAAGGCTCGAAGCGAGGGAGGAGCTCGTGCGTGAGCTCGGGTCCCTGAAAGAGATATTCAAGGAGGAAGGCCAAAAACAGCTCGACCGGTACAGGGGGGATCTCGGGCGACTTCGTGAAGAGATCGACAAGCTCTCGAGCAGGACAGAGGGAATCCACGGTCTCATAGACAAAAAGCTCGAGGAGTCTCTCCACTCTGTGGAGGAGAATGTACACGAAATTGAAAAAAGCTACCTCAAGACCGAGGAGGAGATCGAGAGCAGGGCGAAGAGGGGCTTAAGCGGGGTCAACGAGGAGATCGACTCTATCAGAAAGAAGGTTCAGGATCTGAGAGATACAATAGTCGAGGAGGTAAACGTCTCTCTCGTCGGTTTCAAAGAGGAGGTGGAAAGAGGGTTTGAGGAGCACCGGCGGACGGTGAACGATCGGGAGGCAGAGATACTGCGCAGTATGGAGTCTATCGCCGAGAGCACGCACACCCGGCTGTCGGAGTCTCAAAAGGAGGCGGAGGAGGTTCTGCGCGGGTTCGAGCGGGAGGTCGCAGCCGTCCAGGATCGGGTGGAGCGCCGGACGTCGGATATAGAGAAGCGCATCGCAGCCTTCGAGAAGGAATCTTCCACCATTAAGAGGGCTATGAGATACAAGGAGAAGGTGGAGGAGGATATCGAAAAGCTCATCGACCTCGTATCGCAGGTCAAAGAGGACAAGAAGGACATCGTGTCCCTGAAAAAAGTGATCCAGACTCTAAAACGCGACGAGGGGGACATTTCCCTGAGGGTGAGGCAGCTGAAGAGTGATAAGAAGACGGTTTCCGACATCGCAAAGAATGCAGAGCAGGCGATAGGACTCATTGCGGTCGTGGACGAAAAGCTCGATCTCATATCGTCGCAGAAACAGCTCCTCGAAAACATGGAAGAGGGAATGAAGTCGATCGGGGAAAGGTTCGAGTCCCTGGAAAAGAAGGCGGGAGAGCTGAGCAATAAAGAGAGCGGCCTCGATGTGTCGATAGAGACGATAGCAAAGACCAAGGAGCTTCTGGGCAGCCTCGAACAGCGCACGGATCTTTTAAAGGAGAGCTTCAAGGAGCTGAAGGATATCGAGGAGGATATAAAGAAGCGGGTGGAGTCCGCAGACGAAAAGTCGAGGAACCTCATGGGAAACGAGAGGCGTGTCGAAGAGGTGCTGTCGAGGTTCAGGGAGATGGACTCGCTCGTGGCCGATATCGAGACGAGGACCAATCAGCTCCAGACGACCCGTCAGTGGCTCGCGCGGACGGAATCGAGGCTCACCAATCTCGCCCAGAACGCAGAGAGGCTCGTGGGGGAGCTCTCGAATCTACCCGGAGGCGATGCCGATACCGAAAGGGGGAAAAGGCCGGCGGTTTCGAGGGAGCCGCTTTCCAAGGACGCAAAGAACAAGGTGAAGACTGTACTCACCCTGTTCGAGCAGAAGTGGACGATACCCGAGATCTGCAAGGTAACGAAGATGTCGAGGGGCGAGGTTGAGCTCATACTGGAGCTCAACAAACGGTAGGGGAAGGTCACCAGAGCTCTTTTTTGCTCGTCGATATGGCGATTGCTCCTGAATCGAGTATCTTTTTTACATCGTAATGTGTTTTTATGAGGCCTCCTCCGATAACCGGAGGGAGACTGAGCTTTGCAAGCTCCTCTTTTATATAAGGCAGGATGATTCCCGGCAGAATTTCTACTCCTTCAGGTTTGCAGTTCTGAACGAGCTTTGCCCCGCTCTTCAGAGATTCGGAGTCCACGATAAAAAGCCTCTGGATCGTTATGAGTCCCGCCTTCTTCGCAAACTGTATGATGTTGGTATGTGTGCTGATGACGCCGTCTATTCCGAACGATCTCTTGAGATAGCTTATTCCAGCCTGGTCACGCCCAACCCCTTTTATCAGGTCGAGATGCACGAGAAACAGGGTTTCGTCGCTATGTTTATTGTCAGATATCTTTATGAGATCGAAGATATCGCCGGCCAGCAAGAACACCACCTTTATCTCTTTTTCCATCGCTGTATTGATGTCGTCGAGGTCCCTTGCAGCGGCAATTATCGGCTTCTCACGCAGTTTTTCAATAAATTCCATAATCGATATTCTGTCTTTTTATAATTCTTTTTAAAACATGTAATTGTGAAAGATATCATTTACTAGTTTTTTATATTCATGCATAGTATATGTGGATAAAAATAAGTAACTATAAATACATTGTCAAATATATTAGAAAAGTGTTTCATCAGAGCTGGTAATGTGTAATAAGTTTAGCTAATTTATAATTTATCAATAATTACTTGACACCTTATCAATTTTAATGTAGTATTTGCAAGTCTTATAGGATTAGAGAACAAGAGAAAATCCTATCTGGATATAAAAATATTTATATATCCGGGTAGGATTTTTTATTTTTTCGAATATTACAACAATTTAATAATAGAATCTATTTTTTAGTATAACCGTAGACTTTCGTACATAAATTGACTTTGTTTTTAGGTTTAGAATAAACATGATGGATATGGCTGTGAGTTTTGATATAACAAAAGCTATTAGCATTACAGATCTGATAAGATGTCTTTTATACTAAATTTGAGCCAAAATTATATAAACACTCAAAGTTTCTTAAAAATTATTTCTTACTTGTAAAAAAATATTTATGAAAATAGCTACTTTACTTTTTATTAATATAATGATAGCATTTGGAGTGAACCTCTTGAGTTGGACACTCGGTTAGTTAGCGTCGAAAAGAGTCTAGTCTTTTTCGTTTTGCTTGTTAATACAGAGTGATGACTTATACTCAAAAGAGATACATACCCACTGATGGGTGAAGGCGTTTTTTATTATACACCTCCTGAATAAAACAAGGAATGCGTCCTATAACATAAGTAAGTGTCTGGTGATTGAATAGGTTCACCTCCTCATATTTTAGTGTTTGTAAGAAACTCTGAGCTTGAGCATTCTCATATAGATTTCCGTTACGAACCATGCTGATTAGCAATCCATTTTGTTTCGGTTCTTTGACATAATCACAGGACATATTAGGTGATATCAGCGTCCAAGACCTGATTGAGTCCTGTGATAACAGTATATCTCATGAGATTAGGATATCGTGTATACCGTGGGTGTATAGTAATAGCTGCTTCTGGGTAGTTTCATGACTCTGCACCCCCGTGTGATGCTTCTGAATCTGGAAAGGTGATCAGTAAGTATAACTAATTTGGCGGCCAGTGATGAGGGTGAAGTCCAATTTGAGAACTCTTGAGTAATCAGTTTATCCATTAACGGCATTTTTGTTAAAAATGACCTTTATCCAAATAAGATAGTTCAAGGGGAAAAATTTGAGTGATAAAGAATCAATAGCTGTTAAACCTCTTTACTTGCGTTCGAGCGGAGGAATCTTAAGAAAAAATATTACTATTTCACTAATTATTCTTATGACTGTTCTGATTTGTGGATTAATATTTATTCCGAGTATATTCAAAATCATGAATGTTATCAATGTTTTGCGTATTGTTTCAATTGTAGGTTTAGTTGCAATAGGAGAAACTTTTGTTTTATTAACAGGAGAAATTGATATTTCAGTTGGATCTATCATGTCACTATCTTTAGTGACTGGTGGAATAGTCTTACCTTTTGGTGCTATTACAGCTCTATTAATTTCTTATTTAACAGGAGTGTTATTAGGCGCGATAAATGGTTATGCAATTACAAAAGGAAAAATTAATTCTCTTATTATGACACTCGGTACCCTTTCCATATTTGCTGGGTTAGCACTTGTGGCTTCGCGTGGCCAAGCTGTTTATCTATACGATTACCCGATCTATTTATGGATGGGTAAAGGATACATTGCAAGCCTCCCGGTGCCAGTTGTATTTTTTATTGTTTTCTCTCTAATAGGCTTTGCATTTTTAACCTTTACAAAGAAGGGTCGTTATTTTTACTATACTGGGGCAAATAAAACAGCAGCCTACTGCTCTGGTGTACAGGTAGATAATATTAAAATACTTGCGTTCTCCATGGCAGGATTCTGTGCAGCGCTGGCAGGGCCATTTTTTGCCAGTCAGACCAATCGGGTTACTCCCATTCAAGGTGTTGGGTTTGAACTTTCTGCTATTGCAATTGCAGTACTTGGAGGTACAGATCTCTCTGGTGGTAAGGGAAATATAATTGGTACAATAATAGGCGCACTCACCTATGGGTTCTTATTAAATATACTATCTCTATCAGGAATAGGCACCTATATGGAGCAGGTGCTAAAGGGAGGGATGCTTATAGCAATTGTATTAATATTTCAAAACATTAAACAGCGATAGAGATGAGTTTGTAAATTTTACAGGAACATAAATATTCATATTACAAAAGTATAAGAAAAGGGGTTAATAAGTTGAACTCGAATATTAAAAGCAGCGGAGAGAAACAATCTTTGGACAAAGATGCAGAAATCAATAAGGAGAAGTTATTTCTTAATTTTGTAAAAAACAACATTCTTATACTTATTTTAATTGCAGTATTTTTATTAGGAATTGCAGTATCTAAAAGTTTTACTCGTATCTACAATATACAAAATATTCTTATAAATATATCCACTATAGGTGTTTTAGCATTAGGGCAAACTTTAGTAATGTTGGTAAAAGAAATTGACCTATCACAGGGCTCTCTTATGGCCTTTAGCCCAATTGCTGCAATCAGCCTCTCGCAGCTTATTCTTTCAAAATTTGATCTAAAGGTGATACAAGGAGGTAATTATGTAGTAACTGGTATGTCATTAATCATTATCTTCACGATTGTTGTAGGTATTCTTACTGGCTTGATAAGTGGCTTGATTAATGTAAAAGGTAAGGTTCCTTCTCTTATTGTAACCCTAGGTATGTTGTATGCATTGCGGGGAATTGCATATATACTATCCAAGGGTCATCCTCTATATTTTACAAGGTTACAAGGATTTAAATGGCTTGGCACAAGTAAATTGTTTAATATACCTATCTGTTTTGTGGTTTATTTAGCGATTGGAATTATTGGCATTTTGTTACTCAAATACACAAAAATTGGACCAAGAATATATTCAACAGGCGGAAATGAGAAGGCGGCTATTTATTCGGGAGTGAAAACAGATCTATGGAAGATAATTGCATTTGCTTTCTCTGGATTTTGTGCAGCAATCGGTGCTCTTATATACAGTTCTCGTTTAGAATCTGTGGAAGCAGCACAGGCTGCTGGTTATGAGCTCTCTTCGATTGCCATAGTAGTAATTGGGGGAACAACTCTGGAAGGGGGAAGAGGAAGTATCTTTGGCACCATCATGGCTGGTATGATTTTGGGTATAGTGATAAATATTATAACATTAATTGGACTTGTGGTATGGTATCAAACAATTATTGAAGGATTAATAATTATCTCAGCAACATTTGCTTATATCTATAAGAGGATGACAGGCAGAGCTGTCTTGCAAATGTGAATGCTATATCTAGCAATCCTGTTTATAGGCTTGATAGGAAAAGGATAATGAATAAATTGCCATTATTGTGTCTCGAAAAAGTGTCAAAAGCGTTTCCAGGTGTACAAGCCGTAAATAAAGTAGATTTTTCCGTTGATAGGGGAGAAGTTGTATCTCTTGTGGGGCAGAATGGAGCTGGTAAATCCACTCTGGTGAGTATTGTCGGTGGGATTTATAATCCAGACAATGGAGAAATTTTTATTGATGGTAAAAAAGTACGTATAGTAAATCCTGCGGTCTCGGAAGAACTGGGCATAGGAATGGTACACCAGGAACCCACATTAGTACCATCCATGACTGTGGCAGCAAATATGTTTCTTAATAGAGAGGTTGTAAGAAACAAGTTCGTCTTAGATTTCAAAGCAATGAGAGATAAAAGTATAAATGTATTAGAAGTTTTGGGGTTCAAAATAAATCCTGATAGTCTTGTCGAAAGCCTGACTCTCGTTGAGCGAGAGGTGGTTGAAATTGCTAAAGCCATGTTGTTGAATCCGAAGATACTCATCTTAGATGAAGTTACGTCACCATTAGGCCCCGATGAGGTACATAACCTATTCGAATTGATAGAAGAATTAAAATCGAATGGCATGGCAATTATTTTTATCACACATAGGCTCAAAGAGGTAACTGTTTGTTCAGACAGGATTGTCGTTCTCAGTGATGGTAACAAGGTTGGTGAACTTTATATGAAAGACAAGCCTTCTGAAAAGGAGATTATTAAATTGATGCTTGGTGATAAGGTTCTGGCTGAAGAAAGAAAGCTGGCAAAAGAGGAATATAAATTTTCTGATATATATTTTCAGCAAAAGCCATTATTAGAAATTAAAAACCTTACAAAAGATAGATATTTTCGAAATATTAATTTCAGTCTCTATAAGGGCGAGATATTAGGTTTCGCTGGTTTAAAAGGGTCGGGTATAACAGAGATATTTAAAGCGGTATATGGAATATTACCAAAAGATAACGGTGATGTTTTTAGGAATAATCAAAAGTTGAAGATTGCAAGGCCAATTGATGCTATCAAAAATGGTATCGGTATGATTACAAATGATAGACAAAAAGAAGGATTAGCATTATGCAGAAATGTTATAGAGAATGTGACGATTAGTTATCTCGATGGTTTAGTAAATATTCCTAGTTTTTTAAGGCTTAGAGAATTAAACAGGAAGACTGAAACACAATCTATTGCCCTGGATATAAAGGCTACCTCTTTAAAACAGGAGGTCTTATATTTATCTGGGGGTAATCAACAGAAGGTCGTCATTGCAAAATGGCTGTTGATGGAACTTGATATTATTATTGTGGATGAACCAACAAGAGGGGTTGACGTAAAGGCAATCAGTGAAATTCATAAGCTGTTAGTAGAACTTAAAGAAGAGGGAAAAGGTATTATAATCACATCACCTGAGATACACGAGCTACTTAGTATATGCGATAGGATATTGATTATTGCTTCTGGTGAAATGATGGGAGAGGTTAAGCGATCATCAAAAAATTTTCGTGAATCTTATATATTAGAGGCAACACATAGGAGAAGAGAAACAATCTAGTAATATAAGAAAATATTTTAACTTTTTACAATTAACTTTTTACAAATAAAACTTGACATAATATTGATTAAAATAGATACTAGTTAAATAGATCTAATTGCTAAGAAGGGAAGAGAAAAAGAGATTCCCCTTCTTGGATTTAAACCTTACTAAGGATTTAAATTCAAGAAGGGTTTTTTTATGAAAAATGGAAGGAGGTGAGAAATTTAAATCAATATTCTTTATTTAAGTATAACAAAATAATTATTTAGGAGGAAGTTATGAGGAAAACAGTAAAGTGGTTCTTAATTTCACTACTGGCTTTTTTAGTTTCATTCAATTTGGTTTTTGCTGGAAGTGAAAAGGAAGAAAAAAAAGAGAAGGAAGCGGTTGAAGAAGCTCGAGTATCTGAAGTATCGGGTTTCGAAGCTCTATATGCTGAAGTATCAAAATTGCAAGGAGAAGATGCTTTAAGGTTCTTCGAATCTTTACCTGAAAAAGGAGTCTCCGGTCCAGCAGTTATTGAGTTTTTCATTGACCTTCCACTATCAAATGCCAATAAGCAAATTTATGATTTATTCGAAGAGGAAGGTTTCGGTTTTTACCTTGATAAGTATCCAAGAGGTGATTTCTATGAGGGATTCCAGTGGGAAAAAGGAATGGGAACAGAAATTGAGGGTCCATTTAGCAAACAACCTCTGAAGCTTCCATTTACAGATTATGTACCTATTCCCAAAGGTCCTGTCGGTGATTCAAGCAAAACCTATAAGATTGGATGCACCTTTCATGGATTCAGTCATCCGTGGCTTATTAACTGGGCTGATGCTGCAAAATGGGTAGCGAATCAGCATCCAAATGTTGAAATGAAAGTACTGGATGCTGAGTTCGATAACGCAAAGATGGCTTCTCATTTTGATACCTTCATTGCAGAAGATGTCGATGGTATATTGGTATGGCCTATGGTTGAAGCACCTACAGGTCCGCCTGCTCAAAGGGCCATTGAGGCCGGTATACCAGTTGTGAGTGTGGATAGAATGACAGGATATGAAGGTGTGAGCAGCAGGATCACAGGTAACTTTCCTGCAAACGGGGCTCAGTGTGGAATGTATTTGATATGGAAGCTTGCGCAGGAGGGGAGTCTTAATGCGAACATGGTAATGCTAAGAAAGCCTCTAGGGAGTACTGCAGACAGTATTAGAACCGGACATTTCCTGAAGGTTTTAAGCTATTTTCCAGGTATTAAGATACTTCAGTCATATCATGACACGGACAATAGAGAAGAAGCATTCTTAAATGCACAAAATGCTCTACAAGCCTATGATGGGCTTGATGTATTCTATGGTACTGGTGATCATGAAGCTTTAGCTGCACTGGAAGCAGTCAAGATGGCCAATAGAATGAATAGCAGGAAAGATGGAAAGAAAATTATTTTTATCTCTATTGATGACTCTAAAGAAGCTCTAACAAACATAAAAAAGGGTTTGATAGAGTCCAATACGCCGTACACCCCTCTCATTTCTGATATTGGTACAAGAGTGTTAATAAACATAATAACGGGAAAAGTGATGCCTTATGATATTATTACTCCGAATATTCCTCTTGTTACACAAAACGGCGATTTGATTTTTGGACTCAAGACACAAACGCCGGATGAATGGTATGAGTATACCTTTGGACCCCCTATGTAATTTGGTGTATAAAGGCCAAGGGGTATTGATTGGTTTCTCTCTGTAGGTTTTATATGACCTGCAGAGAGATTTTATTTATGTTTAATTCGGGACAGTTTAAAAATTACTATAGTTGGAAATGATTTGGTTTAGTATTTTAATTGATGTGTGTGATAGAAGGTAACTTCATAGCACTTGTGTATTGTCTGAGAGACAAGGGTTATTTGGTATAAAAAGCGACTGAGGGAGGTATTTCATGAGTAAAAGAGACAAGCTCACACCAAGGGAGAGAGCTAGATTATCTATGAATCATCAAGAACCCGATAGAGTTCCCATTGAGTTTGGTGGTGGGGTATCGAATTTTCATGAAGATATATATCGGGGGCTTGAGCAGTATATGAATATTGGTTACTGGAAACAATGGACATCTAATTGGGGAGCATTTAAGGTTGATGAACGTGTTCTTGAGCGGTTGCATGTGGATTTCCGTCACATTTGGTTCTATGGTGGAGGAACCAGTACCTGGGTCCCCACAAAGATTTATCCTGATGGAACGTATACTGATTTTTGGGGTATAAGGTATAAAGCGGTGGACCATGTGTATAGTAATATAGTTGGAAATCCATTAAAGGGGGCCAGTAGCCCAAAAGATATAGAAGATTATTTTAAGGCGCTACCGGATCCAAAGGTTGTGGGTAAAGAGGGCACGCAGGGATTAAAAGAGGAGGCGGAGTATCTTTTTAATAAAACTCAATATGCAATCAAAGGTGAGCCCATGTGGAGTCACTTTGAATTATGCCATTGGATTCGAGGGATGGCTGAATTTCTTATAGATATGGTAGAGAGAAAGGAAATGGCTCATACGCTCATGCAGAACCTTTTTGAATATCAGGCCTCAATGCTTGAAGAGTATTTTGGAACGGTTGGGGAATATTTTGACGTTGTATGGACTTCAGATGATTATGGAGGGCAGGATGGTTTGCTAATATCAAAACCCTTCTTTGTTGAACAAGTCAAACCGTGGCAGAAGAAACGCCTTGATTATATCAGGAAATACGCTCCACAGGTAAAAATATTTCATCACACATGCGGATCGGCATACGATGTTATCCCCGAACTTATAGACATTGGATATGATGGTTTAAATCCTCTGCAGCCCTTTGCTAAGAATATGGAACCCGAGCGTTTGAAGCAAGAGTTTGGAGAGAAGCTATTCTTTTTAGGAGGTCTTGACCACCAGTTTATTCTTTCGAAGACACCGGAAGAGGTTAAAGAGTTTACTGAAAGGTTGATTAAGGCGTATGCACCTGGGGGTGGTTACATATTTGGACCAACGCATGTAGTCCCATCAAATGCGAGGGTGGATAGTTTAATTGCCGCATGTGATTATGTTCTTGAAATTGGAAGGTATAATTAGGGCTTCCTGAATAAGTATTATCCGACCTTATTGTATGCAAAATGGCCTTAGTAACCTAAAAGATTCAATATAATCCACTGCCTCCAAAAGTGCAAAAAAACTCCTTTCAGAAGCTTCTCCAAATTCATCACCAGAAACGTCATCGCTATTACCGACCCACTCGTCTCAGGCAGTTTCGCCCGTATGCAATTTAGGCTGTATCTCCTCTTCCCCTGCCCAAACTTCCCCTCTATGGCATTCCGTACAAGCTCATCCTCACGGGCCATCTTCTTCTCGTCCCTCAATACATCCTTCTTCGGCCGCCCCAACTTCGGGCCTGATAGCCGTATCCCTTTGCCTTGACAATACCTCAGATTATCTCTGCTACGGTATATCCTGTCTACATGCACCGATTCAGGATAATTCCCAAACCGCTCCTTGTACTTCTCTATTTGTTCTATCAGTTCCTTCGACTCGTTGAAGTTCTCCCAACTCATCCGGTCTATAAACGCATACCCCTCCACTAAACTCACCGTTATCTTCGCTCCAAACTCCACCGGCGATCCTGCCTTCCCTCTCACTATCGGCCTCACATGAGGTTGCGATATGCTCACTATCCTCCCCTCTATCCTCCTCTTCCCCTCCTCATACATCCTCTCCTGTTGCCGATATACTTCCCCTATTACCAACAAATCCCGGTATTCTTTCCCGCTCAGCCGTTCTATCGAACTCCTCTCAGCAAGAGATCCTATATGCTGTAAGTCCCTCCTCACATACCTCAGCTGTTTCCCAAACGCTTTTCTTAGCTCCTTGGATGCGAGCCTCCTCTTTTTCGCCGCCCCAGGTAGTCTCTTCGTGCTTTCTCCCGGTACGCCTCACCTTCTTCTCTTTGCCCTTTCACGGTTCATGCAGACGATCTATTATTCGTTCACTCTTCTCTCTCGCCTCGTTCAACAGTGATAGATCTGTCGGATACCGTATGTCAGCTGGCGCACAGCTCGCATCTACTATCAGTTTTCCTCTGTTCTCTGCTCCCCCTCCACCACCACCTCCTCCTCCCTTGTCCCCTTCTTCCTTGTCTTCTAACTGATCCTTCTGCTCCTTATGGTTACTATGGACCAGCTCGTTGATCCTTGATACCTCTTCAAGTTTCAATCGCTTCCGAAAATGCACCATCATCGATGCTTCAAAGGGCTCCTCTTCCCTGTATTCCTCTCTCCCCATGAAATACTGCAGATAAGGATTCTCCCGTATCTGTTCCACCGTCTCCTCATCCGTCAGACCCAGCTTCCCCTAGATGATCAGCGCCCCAAGCGCTACCCTCGCCGGCGCTCCCATCCCCGATTCCGCAAACTGCTTCGCATATTCCTTTTCTATCTCATCCCACGATATCAGCTTCGTAAGCCGTCCCCACCGATTATCGCTTCGCAGCTTCCTCCCAAACGGTAGATAGAAATCTTCAAACTCTCGTTGTTGTTTTATCTTCTTTCTGTAGATTGTTCTCCTCCCAGGTGCAAGGTTTTTTGGCATATTCAGTATTTTTCCTTGCACTATTATACCATATCACTTGATTTATTTCATTAACATATAATGAATTGTGACTTTTTCAGGAAATCCTAATTACAGAACTTCTTTAGAAATATTTAAATCCAAGTGTTGTACTTAGTCCTTGAATGTAGGATATGCCTTTTAACGGAATACTGTTGACCCGGCCGCCGGGTTTTGCTACCTTATAAACTTAAAGAAAAGAGTTTCTCTTTCCAAAGACGAAAAACAGGGGTCAGAGACGAAGAGAAGACCCTGCCTGGATATAGAAAGAGCATAATTTATATCCGGGTGGGGTCTTTTTTTGTTGAGAGGCATGATCCGGCCAAAAAAGAGTCGGGACGATGTAGTGACTTCACCTGTGAAAGGCGGTTCGTAAGATGTACGACGTTGCAATAATCGGTGCCGGGATTATAGGGGCGTTAATCGCGAGAGAGCTCTCTCGGTACAATCTCGACGTCGTGCTGCTTGAAAGATGCAGTGACGTTGCAAACGGGACGACAAAGGCCAACAGCGGAATCATCCATGCAGGATACGACGCCATTCCGGGGAGCAACAAGGCGAGGTTCAACGTACTCGGCAACCCTCTTTTCGACGGTCTGTGTGAAGAGCTCGATGTGGCGTTCAGGAGGATAGGTTCTCTTGTTGTCGCATTCGGACGAGAAGGGAGAAGTACCGTCGAAGATCTCTACGGGAGAGGAATAAAGAACGGTATAGAGGATTTACGAATCGTAGAGAAAGAAGAGCTTTTAGATCTCGAACCGAACCTGAACGATACAGCTGTGTGTGCTCTTCTGGCGCCGGGTGCCGGAATAATCGATCCGTGGGCGATAACGATTGCAGCTGTAGAGAATGCGGTCGAGAATGGTCTTAAGCTGTGTCTGAATTTTGAGGTCGTCGATATAGAGAATACGGGGAACGGATATAGGGTTTCGGGGCCCGACCGAGAAGTATCCGCCCGGCACGTCATCAACTGTTCCGGAGTATTCGCGGATGAAATTCACGGGATGGTTGCGCCTCCCTCTTTTTCAATCACCCCGAGAAAGGGTCAGTACTTTGTTCTGGATAAAACTGCAGGAAGCTTCGTAAACCATGTCATCTTACAGTGCCCGACTGAGGCAGGCAAAGGGGTCCTGGTCTCACCCACGGTACACGGGAACCTCATTGTGGGACCCGATGCGCAAGCGATCGATGACAAGGCCGACCTTGACACCACAAACGAACGGCTCGATTTCGTCCGCCGGAGTGCTTCGATTATATCCGACAGGATTCTTTTCGACGAGGTGATACATTCTTTTGCCGGGATAAGGGCCACGCCGAATACAAAGGATTTCATCATCGAGGAATCGAAGGAGGCGCCGGGTTTTATAGATGTTGCGGGGATAGAGTCCCCAGGGCTGACTGCAGCCCCAGCTATCGCTCAGTACGTAAGAGAGATTTTAAAAACGATGAGAGGCGGGCTCGAAAAGCGAACCGATTTTTCCGGGAGGAGGAAAAGAGCGGTCCGTTTCATGGGCCTCTCAGATGACGAGAAGAACCGGCTCATAAGAAAAGACCCGCGGTACGGGAGGATCGTCTGCCGCTGTGAGCAGATAACCGAGGGAGAGGTAGTTGACGCCATAAGGAGAAAGGCCGGCGCCACCACCGTAGACGGAGTCAAGAAGAGGGCGAGGCCGGGCATGGGAAGATGCCAGGGAGGTTTTTGTGAACCACTCGTGCTCAAAATTCTTGCACGAGAGCTCGGTAAGGATATAACCGAGGTCGTCAAGGATGAGAAAAACTCCTACATCCTCACTGGATCGACGAAATACGACAAGGACGAACTACCGCCAAAAGAAGAATGTATCGGGAGATAGAGGTATGGAATCTTATGACATCGTGGTGATAGGCGGCGGGCCTGCAGGAATGGCCGCAGCGGTAGAGGCGAAGAAGTACGGTGTTGATAACCTTCTTATCATCGAGCGCGACAGATATCTCGGCGGAATACTTCAGCAGTGCATCCACAACGGGTTCGGTCTTCATAAATTCAAAGAAGACCTGACGGGCCCCCAGTTTTCAGAGCGCTACATCGAAATGGTACACGAATTGGGCATTCCATATAAGCTCGATACAATGGTACTCAATATCAACCGTGAAAGGGAGATAACATACGTAAACTCCAAGGACGGACTGCGGGTCATCAAAGCAAAGGCGATCATTCTTGCAATGGGGTGCAGGGAAAAAACGCGCGGGGCGGTCGGTATCGCCGGATCGAGACCTGCCGGTGTGTTAACGGCAGGCGCAGCTCAGCGTTACATCAATATCGACGGATACATGGTTGGTAAAAAAATCATGATGCTCGGGACCGGGGATATCGGTCTCATAATGGCACGAAGGCTCAAGCTCGAGGGAGTGGAGGTGATAGCAGTGCTCGCACGCAAGCCGTATCCCGGCGGACTGATGCGCAATGTCGTGCAGTGCCTCCATGACTACGACATTCCTCTCATGCTTCGACATACAGTAACGAGGATCCTCGGGAAACAACGGGTGACAGGAGTGATCGTGGCAGAGACGGACGAAAATAGCATGCCGATTCCCGGTACCGAAAAGCTTTACGAATGCGACACCCTTCTACTTTCGGTCGGACTCATACCGGAGAATGAGCTGTCCCTCAGTGCGGGAATAGGCCTCGATCGGAGAACCGGAGGGGCATTTGTAGATGACCTGAGGGAAACAGATGTAGAAGGGGTTTTTGCGTGCGGAAACGTTGTGCATGTCCATGACCTCGTGGACTTCGTGGTCGAGGAAAGCGGGTATGCGGCAAAGGGCGCTGCCGGATTTGTGAAACGAAACAGTTCCAGAAAGGTCAGGGTGTGCGCGACCTCTCCGGGAGAGGGGATCCGCTATGTTGTGCCTCAACGTATAAACCTCGACAGCGATGAGAAAAGGGTCGATCTCTTTTTCCGGGTGAGCAGGGTGTTCGAACAGTCGAGGATCGTCCTCAAAGACGGCGAGAGAGTCATAAGGGAGATAAAGAAAAGGCAGATGAGCCCGGGAGAGATGGAGAGAGTAGGGGTCGATAGATCGATGATCGAAGGCATGGGCGGGACTGACCTTACAGTAGAAGCTGTTGGAGGAGATAGATGAGTACGGAGGGCAGGGAAGTCATCTGCATCTTATGTCCCATGGGATGCCGGATACAGATAGCTCGATCTCATGAGGAGGAGAGCGGTTATCATGTGACCGGACACACCTGTAAAAGGGGGACAGAGTACGCGATAAAGGAAGTCACAAACCCGACGAGGACACTCACTTCTACTGTAAAAGTAACAAACGGCAAGCTTGAACGGCTTCCAGTAAGAACGAGTGGGGAGATTCCGAAAAGTAAAATATTCTCCTGCATGGAGATCATCAACAAAACAGTAATCGAGGCGCCTATACGCGCTGGCGAGGTATTGGTGAAGGGCCTGTTCGGCACAGGCGTTGATATCATCGCCTCGAGAAGTATTGAAAAAGAGTAGCTATAGTGTAATGGATCTATCATCCATAGAATCCATTGAACGATCCTCTTTCTTTTAGATATAGGAATTATTGATCTTCATACTATTGTAGCGAACAATAATGGGTAAAAAGAACCAGCGGATTGTCTTTCAATTTCTTCATCTTACTCGAAAATCCTTATTTTATGCATGGTAATGACAAAACCTTTCATGTGAAAATCATTGTAACCATCCAGGGCTTGAACTATGCGGGAAAATGAGCTTGTTTTGAGCGGGTTTTGGCAGCAATCCGGCACAATTAACAGGTAGGAAAAGAGGGGGAACGACGAGACAACAGCCCGGGGAAACAGTCCTTACATTATATTACGACACTCTGCCTAAAAACGGTGAAGCGGGAAAATTCTGCGCGGGCCAGACGTCCCTGTTGTACTGTTATGTGTGCCCGCTCTTTACGAGCTCGACGTAATCGCCGGCGTGGTATGCCGCAAGAGCGCCGTCACCGACGCAGGTTGCGATCTGTCTCAGGCACGTGTCCCTGCAGTCGCCTGCTGCAAAGATACCCTGGGCAGATGTCAAGAGGCAGTCGTTGGTGAGAATCGATCCCCCCTTGTTTTTCTTCACTATATCGATGAACTTTGTATTCGGAATATGGCCGATATACACGAAAACCCCTGCAACATCAAGTTTGCGGAGCTTTTCGGGTTTGTTCACGTCCTTTAGCGTGATCCCCTCGAATTTGTCGGTTCCGTCTATGCGATCGACAACACTGTTCCATATGAAATCGATCTTCGGGATGGCGAACGCCTGATCCTGAAGTATCTTTTCAGCCCTCAGCTTGTCCCTCCGGTGGATGATCGTGACCTTCTTCACTATCTGCGCGATATAGACGGCTTCCTTGACCGCGGCATCGCCGCCGCCTATCACAGCGACCTCCTTATCCTTGAAGAAGGGGCCGTCACATACCGCGCAGTACGATACTCCCCTTCCGATGAACTGCTGCTCACCGTCGACGTGCAGTTTTTTCGGTTGAGATCCTGTCGCAACCACAATCGCTATTGTTTCGTACGAGTCCACATCCGTGGTAACCCTGTAGTGCCCGCCCCTAGGCGAGCCCTGCTTCTCGATGTTCTTTACCTCTTCATACCTTATTTCAACGCCGAACTTCTTTGCGTGTTCCTCGAACTTTTCCATAAGCTCGGGACCGCTTATCGAGGGAAACCCCGGGTAGTTTTCAACGTCCTGGGTGAGGATTATCTGCCCACCAACCCCCATCTTCTCAAAGACAACAACATTCATCCCCGCCCTCTCGCCGTATATCGCTGCAGTAAGCCCCGCAGCACCGGCGCCGATTACCACTACGTCGTACATGATCCGCTCCTTGGGATATGGTATGAAAAATATAACATGATTGAATTATACTGAAAAGTTGTTTATAGGGCCGGTCAGAACAGCTCGTCGGAGGAGTGCTGCGTCCAGCGCGCGTTCCACTCGGTATCGTCCTCATTCTCATCGCAGACCCTCTTGAGGTCTTCGGCCGTTTTTACGAGGTACCACTCAGGAAGCAGAAAAAGAGGTATGAGGAGTTCCTCGATTCTTCTGATGACCTCGTTTTTATTCCCCCCGTCGCTGAAGCAGAGCTCCGGCAGGACCGTTGAAGAAGCGGCAGAATCGAACACAGATCTCGTGATTCCGATGAGGTAGAATCCGCCGTTGATGAGAGGGCCGAGTACAATGCCCCCCGCATCTCTCAGTCCGGAAAGAGCGTCCTCGATGTAACCTGTAGGCAGATTTGGCATGCTGTGGGAGAGTACAATCACCGATTCGTACCCCTTCTCGAATGCCTCAGTAAGGCTCTTCTTTATTCGTTCGCTCTCAGTAGCTCCCTCGGGCCGGAAGAGCAGGAATCCTGCACGCCGATACGGCTCGTATGGAATGATAACTTCCTCGGCTGTGACGGAGAGCCCGACATCGACTGTCCTGCGTGCACCCTGAACCTTTGTTATCAGTATAGGGAGGTCGCGGTTAAGATTGCTGCAGAGAGAGTGGAGGGTTTTCCGGTCAAACTGCTGATGCTGGTCCGGACGATCTGTTAAAAATCCAACTATAAGCTCTCTGTTCATCCAGCTCTCTACAATCCCTCTATTACTACATATCGTAATACTATTTGCAAAACCAAGTTAAACTAATACATTATTTGCGTGAAGAGTACGAAAATATTATAATTTAATCTAAAGGAGATCCTGTTTAAATACAGGTTCTTTTGTACTCTCCCGGATTCAGGAAAAACCATGGAAGACCTGGAAGACGAGCACCGTTATCGTCGAATAATCGCTGTAGGCGACCTGCACGGATACTACGAACCCCTCAAGAAACTTCTCGAGCTGATAGACCCGGGTAAGGATGACCTTCTCGTATTCATAGGTGACTATGTAGACAGGGGGCCGCAGTCCTACGAGATCGTACAGGCTCTCATCGAGCTTCAATCCTCCTATGAAAATCTTGTTTTTTTAAAGGGAAACCATGAGGATATGATGCTCGGCTCGCTCGGGTATCCGGCCGGTGTGAGCGACCTCAATACCTGGCTTTACAACGGCGGAGGAGTGACCCTCAAGAGCTACGGAATGGAACCCGACGGTTTCAAGCATATAGGCGGCATCTCGCATGACGATAATCCAGGAAGAGATCTTCTTTCCTATATACCCGATCACCATCTCGATTTTTTATTGAGCCTTTCGCTCATGTATGAGACAGATCGATTCTTCTTCTGTCATGCAGGAGTAGCCCCCCAGACCTCAATACGCCAGGGAAAAAACAACCAGTTCGATCTTTTGTGGATGAGAGATCATATATTCGCTGATGAGCTATGTTGGGAGAAAACAGTTGTCTGCGGCCACACGCCCCTGCCCGAAGTTCTGTTGAGGGACCGGCTCATATGTGTAGATACGGGACTGTTCTGCTACGGAAAGCTCTCGGCAGTTGACGTGCTTTCTAGGGAGATTTTCTCAGTGACGAGATAGCAGGAGAGAGCCTTGGCGAGAGGCCTTACGGGCTGATCCTCGAACGGTCCCTCGGAAAGATCGATCCCTCCCTTACATTCGAAAGGCCGAGAATCTGACATGTAAGCCTTTCCAGGCCGATCGCGAGACCGCCGTGGGGGGGCATCCCGTAAGCAAACGACTCAATGTAGTAGTCAAAATCTTCGGGCTCGAGGCCTCTCTCACGGAAGGCCTCAACGAGCATATCGTACTCGTGGATCCTCTGACCGCCGGTGGTAATCTCAAGCCCCCTGAACAGGAGGTCGAAGCTGCGCGTGAACTCCGGGTCATCCTCATTCGGCATCGTATACACAGGCCGTTTCGAGCGCGGATAATCGGTGAGGAATATGAAGTCGCTCTCATATTCTTTCTTCGCCCATTCGCAGATAAGTTTCTCACCGACCGGGTCGAGGTCGAGAGTCTTCATCTTTCTTCCGTACTCCTTTTCGAGTATCCCGCACGCGTCCTTCAGGGGCACTCTTGGAATCTTTTTCGGCGTTTCGAGTGTCGTGCCGTATTCCTCGAGGATGTGACCCGAATCCTTTGTTATCCTTTCTATGAGACGGAAGAGGAAATCCTCCTCGGTGTCCATCACATCGTGCTCGTTTTGTATGAAGCCCATCTCGTAGTCGAGGCTGACATACTCGTTAAGGTGCCGGGAGGTGTTGTGGATCTCTGCGCGGTACACGTGTCCTACTTCGAACACCCTCTCGTATCCTGCGCCCACGAGCATCTGTTTATAGAACTGCGGTGACTGTGCGAGGTAAGCGGGCTTATCGAAATAGTCGACGCTGAATAGCTGAGTTCCTCCTTCAGTACCAGAGGCGATGATCTTCGGTGTAGTGACCTCGGTAAACCCGTGATCCCTGAAGTATGTATGGAATGCATCGATGATATCCGCCTGGAGTCTGAAGATGAGATTGCGCTTGGGGTTTCGGAGAGAGAGGACCCTGTTGTTGAGGATCGTCTCGAGCTCGAGCTTCTGGTACACCGCCTTTTCGTTGACCAGAATAGGGAGCTTCTTTTGGGGTCTCGAGAGCACGGATATCCCTTCGAGCTTAATCTCGACCCCTGTCTTCGCCCTCTCGTCCTCTATCACTTCGCCGGTTATGAGAACTACGGTTTCATTCCTGATACCGTAGTCCGCGATATCCTTTCCCGAAGCGGTGACCTGCGCTATGCCGCTGCGGTCCCTTACCAGAAGGAAACAGAGGGTCCCCTGTTTTCTTGTTGAATGAATCCACCCGGCGATTCGAACGCTCTTCCCTATATATGCCGAAAGTTCTTTTATGAGTATTCTATCTTTCATGGCAAATCTAAGGCAATTTAAGACGATAACCCCTTATCGTCAAGTGATATAAGATTAATAAAAGCACATGTGCCTTGATTCCTGCTTTAAATGAGTACGATCTCATTCTTGCTATCGAAAGCTGTGGCAGGGGAGAGTCTGCTCTCTCGAAATAGCACTGGGAGTGAGGACCAACAGTCCTAACCCCCATTTCTCACAAACCAATGTAAATAGTAAGTAAGGAATAGGGGGGGTCAATCCCCGTTTCTCATGACCAACAGCAAACTGTAAGAAACGGGGGTTTTAGCGCTTTTTTCACCGTAAACATTATTTTTTACATCTGCCAAGTCATCATTTAAACCGCTTGCTATGCAATCTGATTGCATAGCAATCTATGAGAAAACCGCAGTAAACAGGGTTTGTTTTCAGGAGGATGATATGTTAAGGCGTACGATATGCCCCGGAGGAGCGGACCGATGATAACGATGGATTCATAAGGAATGACAGGTACGATATCAGCTGCCGCTATACAGAGAGGAGCATGAAGGTATTTTAGGACAATACCAGCGTCACGTTGTATCGGCCTCTTGTCCCCGCTTCTTTCAAGTCTATGATCTTTCTCCGGGTGAAACAGGATCCTGTTTTTACCGATACTGCAAATGGCAAAAAACATCTTATATACAACTATAAGACCTCACCGTAGTCAAAGGTGGAGCTTTTGTCTCTTCTTCGATGAAGATTTTCAGTAGCAGTTTTTCTGTAGAAGGTAATCCGCTCTCATTCCGGGAATCCGGGCCAGCGGACAGATGACAGGCTGTTTTTCTTTAAACGGCCAGGGTTTTAGGGGAGACAGGAGGCCCGCTTGGTGGATACACCCGGGTCACAGAAGAGCTAATCCCCATTTCTCACTGTACGCTTAGCTGTGCTATTATGCAATTTGTGAGAAAACCGCACTAATTAGTTGAGAGTGAAATAGTTACATGAAACCAAATTATTCATCAATGTCTTTTCTTGTTGAACATACTAATCATTCACCAACAACTAATTAGTCGCTGGCGAATAATTACCGATTCACCAACATTGCTTTATAAACCAGCTCACGAATTGGTTCCTGATAATAATTAGATTTTTTCGTTGATACAGCAATTTTATTAAATATTATAAAATTAAAATATAAGAAATAAATGAACCAATTCTGTAGTTGATGCTTCTGTCATCAACTACTAATTAGTCGAGAGTGAAATAGATACATGATGAACTAATTAGGCTGTGTCCTGTAAAGGTACGGAGTGAGCGCGAGAGCGTTGTAGGAAGATGCCCTCGGAATGACGTTCCCGAACCCCTTCCTGAACCCGTATATCTCGGCCGGTACTACGATCGGTATAACAGGCCGCTCCCTTCTCACGATATCCTGGTATTCGAAGTAAAATGCTTTTGCCTCTTCGAAAATCCACGTTGTCCTTCCGAGCGCGAAGAGCTCGTCGATCCTCCCCTCCCATTCGGAGAGTGGGCTTTCCTGGTAGGGGGCCCACAGATGGAGGGGGCCCTTCGATTCCCACACCCATGAGGCGTCGTTCGGTTCCACGGTCCCCTCGATGCCGATGATCACTGCTTCCCATTCGAACGTGTCGAGGAGCTTTGTAACGACGAGATCGTAGTCTGTGGGTTTTAGCTCGACTGCGATGCCTGCCTCATTTAAGATTTCTGTGATGATATGGGCCATCCTCATTCTGAGGGGGTTGTCGCTGTTTGTGTAGAGTGAAAATTGAAAACTCTTTTCCGGCGAGAGTTCGAGTATTCCATCTCCGTCCCTGTCAGCAAGCCCGAGCCCGGCAAGTATCTCAATAGCCTTCTTGGGGTCATACTGTACGGTATAGCCTTCCTTGTAGTATGGCGAGACATCCCGGACCGGGGAACCGTGAGAGAAGGCATACCCGCGGTACACCTCTCTTATTATACGCTCGTGGTCGATAAGGAGGGAGATGGCTTCTCTGAACCTCCTGTCACCGAAGAGTTCGAGTTTTTCTCCGCTCAGGGCGACTGGATTCTGATTGAAGACGAGGAAGTGGTCGCTCCCCATGGTATTTCCGGCACAGTAGAGTTCGTAATTTCCCTCAGCTTTGCTTTGCAGAAGAGACTCTATATCCCCGCTCAGGATGTCACCGGAGCTTATTTCGAAGAAATCAATTTCACCGATCTGAAACTTCAGCCTCTTCGTCTCATCGTCCACCCCTAAGAGCTGTACAACCTCATCGAGGAACGGCATTCCCTCCATGTATGAGGAGCCCTCCCTCTCACCGTAGTACGGATTACGCGAGAGCCTGATAAGCTCCCCCTTTCTGTATTCCTCGAGAATGTAGGGCCCTGTTCCGATTACGTCTTGAAGATCGGATTCCGTGTTTCCCCAGCTCCTGTTGAAAGCTTCCACATCTCCCTCCTTCATGAGAGGTGAGAGAATGTGAGCGGGAAGGATCTCGAGTTTGGTGAGTGCGTAGAGAAAAGGGCGGTACGGAACCGGGAGATCGATCTGGACCAGAAGATCATCCTTCTTTTGAATGGAGATGAGCTTGTCCCTGACCTTCAAAAGATCGGTCTTCTTTGAGTCGACATCCGGGTTCATGTAAATCTCTTCAAACGTGAAGACAACGTCGTCTGCGGTACATGGGTGACCGTCCGAGAACCGTACGTTTTCATTAAGCAAAAGGAGCACGGAGTGCCCGTTGTTTATGATGCTGTACTCCTTTGCGATACCTCCCTGGATCTCGCCGGTAACCGGGTGGGTTGTGAGAAGTGGTTCGAATATGAGCTTCAGGGTTGAGTAAACGGGTTTTGACCTCGTGATGACGACATTGAAAGTGTCGAGCTCCGGAATATCGGCCCTGATTATGGTGCCGCCCCTTTTTCCTGTCTTCAGTCTTTCTTTTGAGGTGTCTATGACCCCCTTAAAAACCTCTTTCGGCTGCGGGATCATGGGGCTCTTCTTCGCCTTGCACCCGGTGAGGGTGAAAATGAGAAGAAGCGTTCCTGCGAGAACTGTTACGGGTAGTCTGAGCCTCATAAAATTTCCTTTTAAAACCTCAAAAAACTATTAAATTTGCAAGGGATTGTCAAGGTCTACAGGAGCTTGACAATCCGCACAGTCATAAGTCTATAAGGGCTTGGTTGTCTGAGTTGTCAAAGGTCTACAGGAGCTTGACAATCCGCACAGTCATAAGCCTATAAGGGCTTGGTTGTCACAGTTGTCAAAGGTCTAATGTGGACAAGCCACATTCTTGATTAAAATATTTTTTTGCCAAAAAGGCCAGAAAATCAGTATTAAGGTACTAAGGGAGATCGCTGATTTCACCCGTTGATGTAATGGAAATTTGGAAATATGTGTTGCGTGGTGCTATAATTTATTGATGTCCTGCATAGTGCAGGTTGAAAAAGATATGAACTATTCCAGCTCTTCTGGTATGTGCCGTAAATGAGACGTATACTATATTTACTCCCTCTCATCGTACTATCTGTTCTTCTCGTCCAGCCCCTCCTGGCTGCTGAGGTTTCGGAAAAACAGGATATCGCGATCTTCGGTCTCACCAGTTATTCCCACGACATCTCTGAAGACATACTCGGTTTCACCGATTCATCTATAGGCCACGTATTCGTGAATCTGAAGAGATTCAATGTGCTCGGCTACGGAGAATATCGTCTCGATTCGGGGGATATCGACAGATTCATCGAGAGAATCAGGGAGATACGGTCAGAAAAGGCAAAAGAGGCCGGGGTGTATGATGAAAAGTTCGGGACAGTGGTGATACGAGGGGAAGATTTCGACCGTATCGTCAACTCTTTCCTCGTGGTAATCCCCTCTCTTTCGAGGTACGATGTGCAGGTGCGCTACAGGATGGTGAAGAGGGGTTTCTTCGTCTACCAGATAAAGAGCTACGAAGTGACGGCAGTAATAGACGTCAGCTTTGTCAATGTGAGAGAGGGAACGCGGGAGGAATCGATACGCATAACCGGAAGCAGCACCGATGCCTCGCCAAACCGGGCGGGTACGATGGCGGTAGAGAGCGCCGTGGCGATGCTGTCCCACCGGATACGGCAGATCGATGCATTCAAGATAAAATCGGGAGTGATCCAGAGAAAGGGAGACACGGTGTTTTTCGAGCTCGGCTCCGACATCGGCGTGAATCCCGGTGACGAATATGAGGTGATGACGCAGCAGCAGATCGGGAAGACAGGGCGTACGGCCTTTCTCCCCACCGGGCTCGTAAGGGTAAGGAAGGCCTATCCCGACGTATCGGAAGCCAGGATCGTGATCGAGGATGCGCGGATAACAGAGGGCGACCAGCTGTTCGAGATCGCGAAGCTCGGGATCGAAGGCTCTCTCTACGTCGGGCTCATGAAGGTCAGTATTCCCGATATGTACTACGATATCGTAGTACAGGAGGATGGCGGCACTGACAGCTTCGCCATGAGCCTGAACCAGCAGTCCGTCGAGTATGCCGTCGATGCAGGGCTCAGGGTGACGAAGAGCCTCGGCTACACGTTCAAAGGAGTCCTCGATGCAACCGCCATAATGAACCTCCCGCTCTTGGGTCTTTTAGGGGAGATCGGTGTGGCAGGATCGATCCACTCCAGGCGGTTCAGCTTCGAGCTCCTCGCTGGCGGGGGTGTACTGTACATGACGACCTTTCAGAAGGGTCTGTACAAGTGGTCGCCGTTCAAACCTATCTTCATAGAGGGAACATTGATAGACCCCGATAACAGCCCTATGATGTCGATCTACGGTCTCGCTATTGGATTAAAAGGGGGGGTGGGGGTGTCCTACCTCATCGATCCCAACATCTCGATCCGTGCGGGTTTCAACTACAGACTCTATACACCAATCAGAAACTGGAATATCCTCATAGAGGAAACCGGAGGGGGGATGCAGTCGGTAACAATCGACAGCGAGAGCCCGAACGTAGTGCAGTCTCCGGAGAGCCAGGGTATGAAGCAGGTGGATATCTCAGGGTACGAGATCAACCTCTCATTCAACGTCAGGTTTTAGCTCCCCTTTCAGGTACAGGATTACCCCACGAAGGAGTCCCCTGTCGGCGTACTTCAGTGAGTTTATCACGAGCCAGGAGTAGGGGTCTTTGTCGTACCAGCGTCGCTTCGTGGTGAGAGGAAACTCCAGAACCCACCGGTCCATCAGTTCAGGGTCGTGCTCCATGATGAGCTCTTTCATTCCTCCGATGACCTTCTCCAGCTCGGAGATCTGAGAAACCTTCAGGACATCCAGCAGCTGTTTAAGCTCAGGATGTTTGTCGTACCAGCGGCCGTTCGGTTTTTTCATCCCCCTTTTTCCTCGCTTTCATTTTAAAGCACTCGTCTATTTGAGCAACAATAATTTCATTTTAAAGGATTAATTAAATAATATAATAATAACTATTATTGTAAAGGTAAAATTCCTTGCATTATGAACCTTTTGGGAAGATAATCAAAGAGGGAGCTCTTTTTTTCCGGCGGTGCGGAGCGGGCTATGATATTAAAAAGGATGTTAGGTCAGATCCTTACAGATCTCGGTTTTATCACCGGGGACCAGCTTACCGAAGCCGTGCAGGTGCAGAAGAGGCTGGTCGAGGACAGCACGCTCCCTGAGCGGCTCATGCGGGACAGACTCGTATCTGAAGCGAGGATAGCGAGCTATGCAGATACGGTTCCCCTCATCGGGCAGATAATGACGGATATGAAATTCGTCACACCCGAACAGCTCCAGAGTGCGCTGAAGGAGCAGAATAAGCTCGAGCAGCTGTACTGTTCTCTTGACGCAGACAAGCTCGGAGCAGCGATCGAGATCGGGTACCTCGTCAATTCGACCCTCAACCTCTCTGAGGTGCTCGGTTTCATCATGCGTTACGTCAACAGGATTACGGGATCGGTAGCGAGCACCCTCATGCTGCAGGACAAAGTGACCGGAGAGCTCGTTTTCAGCGTGCCTACCGGGCCGAAGGCTGAAGAGCTGACCGACATCCGAATCCCAAGGGGAAAAGGAATCGCCGGGTGGGTGGCGGAGAACGAGCAGTACGTCCTCGTTCCTGACGTGAAGAGTGATCCGAGGTTCTACGCGGAGATCGACAGGATAAGCGGGTTCGAGACGAAATCCGTTCTGTGTGTTCCTCTCAAGGCAAAGACGAAGCTCATCGGGGTCCTCGAGGTCATCAATAAAAAGGACGGGAGCTCCTTTACAGACCGTGATGCCATTCTGCTTGGGATATTTGCGCACCAGGCTGCGATGGCGATCGAGAACGCGAGATTGTACAATGAGCTCAAGGATCAGATGAATGAGATAATGGAGAGCGCGGCGGAGAGACGACGTGCTGAGGATGAGCTCAGAAAGAGCGAGCACAGATTCAGGGACCTCTTCGAGAACTCACCGGATGCGATCTTTGTCGAGGACCTGGAAGGGAAGGTACTCGATGTAAATCCTGCCGCGTGCAGGCTCCACGGCACTTCGCGCGAAGAGCTCATCGGCGAGGATGTATACAAACTGATACCTCCCGAGCGGAGGAAGAGGGCGGAGGTTGATTTCTCGAAGCTCGTTAACAGCGAGTACGACGTGCTCGAGAGCTACAGCCTGACAAAGGATGTGCGTTCAGTACCGGTTGAGATCCGTGCGAGACGGATCGAGTATTCGGGTAAGCCGGCCCTACTCCTCATGGTACGGGACATAACCGTGAGAAAGAGGGCTGAGCAGGAGATACTCCAGGCAAGCAAGCTGGAATCAATAGGGATCCTCGCTGGAGGGATTGCGCACGATTTCAACAACCTTCTCACCGTTATCCTCGGGAACATCTCGCTTCTCATGATGAACCTGAAAAAACAGGACCAGCTCTACGCGTGGGTCGTAGAAGTTGAAAAGGCGACCCTGCGGGCAAGGGACCTTACACAGCAGCTTCTTACTTTCTCGAAAGGCGGTTCTCCGGTAAAGCGTCCGAGAGCTCTTCAGGGGCTTCTGGAGGAGTCAGCACACTTCGCACTCAGCGGCTCCAACGTGAGCCCGAGGTTTGAGATCCCAAAAGACACCTGGACCGTTGAAATCGACGAGGGTCAGATCGGACAGGTGGTCAACAACATCATTATCAATGCGGACCACGCAATGCCGGGAGGAGGAGAGGTGGAGGTGGTGTGCGAGAATGTGGTTGTGGGTGATAAGGAAATCCCTCCCCTCATTTCTGGACGTTATGTGAAGGTGACCGTCAGAGATTGGGGAATCGGGATCAGTGAGGAGCACCTGCCGAAGATTTTCGATCCCTACTTCACCACTAAATCCAAGGGTTTCGGACTTGGTCTCTCTACGGCATATTCCATCATCAAGAATCACGGCGGCCATATCACCGTGGAGTCCGAGCTCGGGAAGGGAACCTGCTTCTATATATATCTTCCCGCCCTCGATCGCGAGCCGAAAGAGGAGAGAAAAAAAAGACTCAGGGCATTCAGCACAGAAGGAAAAGCCCTTGTGATGGATGACGAAGAGGCGGTGAGAATGGTGTGCGGAGACATGCTGAAGGGCCTCGGATTTGAAGTCGATTATGCGGCGAACGGGGAAGAGGCAATAGAAAAGTACCCGAATGGCGGCTATGATCTCGTAATCATGGACCTCACTATACAGGGGGGTATGGGGGGAAAACAGGCGTTGAGCCGTCTTCTGGAAATAGACCCGGAGGCGACTGTGATAGTCTCGAGCGGATACTCGAATGACCCCGTCATGGCAGACTATAAGAAGTACGGATTCAAAGGAGTGATTGTTAAGCCCTACCGTATCGACGAGCTTGCATCGACACTTATGGATGTGCTGAAAAAAAGCTGACATAGAGTGCTTTATGGTACGGTTATATCCTGGGGGTAACATGATGGATAAAAAATCATCCTCTTGTTTATAGGTAAAAAAACCCTTCAGGTTTCAAAAGGAGCCTGGATGATTGGCGGAGATATCCCTCGTGGTGTGCAAGACACTCGCACCTTCATTTCTCAAAAGTCACCGTAAGTTTTAGCGGTTATCCCGCTGTATATTCATATAAAATAGTATCGGATCTTCATATCGCTCATACATCATACGATTTGTGAAAAAACCGTGCTAAAGAGGAATTGATTTTAAGTGAAAATGTGCTATTTTTAGCCTAGAGAAGTCCTTTGATGGATGTTGCCGTTTTTGATATATACTGAAGCACGAGAAGGAGGAATGAACCATGCTGAGGCGTACCATATATCTTATCCTTTTTATACCCGTAGCTGCCCTCCTACTCTACGGCTGCGCCACCACGCGGCCGAGGGTCGAGGAGAGGGAGGCGGCCGCAGAGACGACTCAAAACGGTGTCGGTAAGGCAAGAAGGTTTGAGGATGCGCGTGCCATCGCGTTCAGGGATGCGCTTCGCAAGGTCGTACTCGAGGCTGTAGGACCCGAGAGGGAGGCGCAGAACAGCGAGCGAATCAAGACATATATGTACGATATAACAGAGACATACATCGTGAGGTACGAGGTTACGGACAAGGTGAAGTCCGGGACGGACACGATAGTGTACGCGACAGTGGTCTTCGACAGGGACAAGGTCGAGGAGAGTGTGAGGACGCTCGGTATTGAGGTTGCCGAGCGCAAGGAGAAGCCGGATTATTCGGGTTCACCGTACGAGCCGCTGATTCTCGATGCCGTTGACAACCTCACCTACCTCGTCTATTTCGAACCTGAAAAGAGACGAATACAGGACGAGTATGCGAGACTCTGCGTGAATCGGGTAAACAACTACCTCGCCAACAAGGAGTACGAGTATGTTGACCTCGAGAGGATCAACGAGATCAAGCAGGAGTATTTAACCCTGTACGAGGAGACCGAAGGGGCTGTGAGCGTCATTCAGCTCATAGCGCAGGCGCTCAATGCGGACGTGTATATAGTTGTCGACGGAATAGTGGAAGGAGAGGGGAAAAAGGGCGACCTGTACTTTGCCTCAGCCTCCATAGACCTCAAGGCTTTTGAGAGCGCAACAGGGCGCGGTCTCGGTACGGAGACGGGATACTCCGGAAGGCTCGGTCTTGCGAGCGGTATGGACGCTGCGAAGCGAAAAGGGGTCGAGGTGGCTGTGGAGAAGGCGGCGGAACCGACGATAGAGCTCGCAAGAAACTACATGTACAAGGCGTTCGAAAAGGGGATACGCTACGAGGTGGTGGTGCAAGGGACCTCTGACTACACGATGGCCAGGACTTTCAGCGAGTCGGTGAGGAACACGAGCAGCTTCAGGAGCCTGAAGGAGGTCTCAGCCGCGTCAGGCCAGACCAAGTACTACGTCTACTACATGGGCAGGAAGAGCCAGCTCATCGACGAGATCCTCGACAACCTTCAGGATGAGGAGGGGTTCGAAAACCTCAATGTCCTCGTCTCCAGAGGCAACGCGGTGATCTTCGGGATAGAGGAGTAAAAACAGCATGGATCGGCGATCTGTCCTCGTTTCGGGCTTTCTGCTTCTTTTTGCTCTTTTAAGCTTCGGCTGTGCGACAACGGCTCAGAAAAAACCCGACACTCTGAAGCTCGTATACAGATCGAGCCAGGACCAGCCGTCTTGGATATCTATCATTCCCGAACAGAGAGACTACCTCTTCTTCGTGGGCACGAGCAGCGATAGTGAGAGCTTCGATTCCGGAAAACAGGATGCGGTGTCGGATGCTCTCGCACAGGTGGTTGCGGCAATAGGGATATCCGTGAGCTCCTTTCTCACCGTTGAGGAGCGGTTCTTTGCAGAGGAGTACACTGCGATAGTGTCGAGGGACCTTCTCTCCTCAGGAAGGGCCCGGCTCCAGGATGCCGAGATCATCGAAGTATATCATGAAGAGTATGAGAGAAAGAACGGATCGCACTTTTTCAGAGTATGGGTCCTCCTGAAGTATAGCAAAGAGGAGATTCGCGGAGAGCAGAAGAGGATAGACGATCTCCTCAAACTGAAGTACGGTGAGGTGCGGCGCCTCGAGGGGGAGGCGTCGGTTTATCTCGGGAAGGACAAAATCCTGGAGGCGCTGGTCACCTACCTCAATGCGGCTTTTTTATCCTTGAAGCTCGAGGACGAGGGAATATTCTTCGACCGAAACCTCCAGAAAGCGCAGGAGATCATCCTCAAGATGGAGCTTCGTAAGACCGGAGACGGTCAGTCCGGGTGGGTTGGGGAGAGCCTCCCGGAGCCTCTTTCGGTACAGGTCCTCATGCTTTCGGACAGAAAGGATGTGCCGATATCGAATGTGCCGGTGAAGTTCGTCTACAGGATCCCGAAGACAAAGGGCAGCGGTTTCAAGCTGCGCGTCGATAGAGTGACGACCGACAGTCAGGGCCGGGCGGTTCTGCCTGTGAAGACAATACACGAAGTGAACGACAGCAATACGGTCGAGGCGGTGATCGATCTCAAGCCGTTTTTCTCCGCGAGACTCGATTCCGTACCCCCACAGTATGAGGACAGGGTAAAGGCGCTCGAGGAGCTTCTCGATACGAAGAGGACGACCTTCATCTACAGATCAGACTCCCGTGCGACGAAATACCGGACCGCAGTATACTTTCTGCAGACCGACCTTGATGGGGGCCTCCTGCAGCAGCCTGTCACCGCACCCGTTCTCAACGAAGAGCTCTCGAAAAGGGGATTTTCGGTCTTCGAGCTTGTGCTGCCGCCGAGCCTTTTTGTTTCGGAGTCGGATGACGGGATTCTTGAGATTCTTTTAAGAAGCATAGGGGAAGAAACCAGAAGGATACTCGTCGGACATGTGAGGATAGTGGATTACGACAGAATATCGGGGTTCGACACTGCACGGGCGGAGTCGATCGTGAGGCTTTACGACAGGGAGAGCGATAGATATTTGGGAACGTGGCGGATCCAGAAGAGCGGAACCGGAAGCTCGAAGGCCATCGCGAGAAACAATGTCCTAAAACAGATCGGCAGGGAGTGGGGAGAGATCATCTCCTCCACGATGCCCTGACAGCTTTAAGGTTCTATCCCCACTATGGAGATCTCGAGCTCCAGCTGGTCCAGCGCCTTCTCCATGAAAACGAGCCTCTCTTGGGCTATCTCCCTGCTTTTCGGCAGGATGAGATGGTGCTCGACCCTCCTCTTATACTCTCTTATGAGGTTGAGCACCTCATAGAGGGTCTTTGCACCTTTCCAGAAGAACGCCCCGATGGCGAGACGGGTAAGGCCGGTCATCCCGAGAGAATCGAGCATGTCGGCATCGTGGAGCATCTTTCCCTCTATCAGTGTGGGGTTTCCTTCAGGGATATGATTCAGTATCGCTTCCTTCACCAGTGCGATCTTCTCGGGCTTGAATCCAACCTCGTGCAGAACAGATTCTGCGCGCTCCGCAGACTGGAGCTGGTGCGGCTCCGAGAGAATGATGTCGTGGAGAAAGGTCGCCGCATAGAGAACCTCGTCGTCGTAGCGGTCCTCGAGCTGTTTTGCCAGGTGATAGACGCGGTTGCAGTGATCGTAACCGCGCGCAAGCCTCCCGGCGGACATGTCCTTGGCGTACTGCAGTATTATCTTCCTCACAGATGATTCCTCTTTGTTGTTTACGAGTTACACAAAGTTACTGTAAATTATCAGAAATTCCTATATCTTTATTCCGGGATCGTACTAGGAAGGCTCAAAAACAGCTTTGCAGGCGGATAACGGACGGGTCCCGAAAGGCCTGATTCACAAGGCAGGAAAACGGCAGCGGACACTGCATGTCCCTGAGAAAGACGATTAGTGCGGTTTTCTAAACAATTGCTAAGCAAGGTGTTTAAATGACGATTTGGCAGTATTTTATAATCTTATGTAAAAAATAATGTTTACGGTGAACAAAGCGCCAAAAGCCCCATTCCTTCCTATTACGATTGCACATAAGGAATGGGGATTAAAGCCCACATTCCTTACTATTTACGGTGATTTGTGAGAAATGGGGATTAGGATCGGGCACTCGCTTTACACGTCGTTCCAATTTGATAAGAAGCAGGTGATCGGTATGCAGATATACGATACCATGAGCAAGAAGAAGGTCGATCTCGTGACAGTTGAAGAGAAAAGGGTCGGCATCTACCTCTGCGGCCCCACGGTATACGACTACGGGCACCTCGGGCACGGCCGATCGGTTGTTTCATTCGACCTGCTTCGCAGATATCTCGCCTACCGGGGGTACGAGGTGACCTTCGTCCGCAACTGGACCGACATAGATGACAAGACCATAGAGAGGGCGGAGGCCGAGGGCGTCGCAGTAAAGGAGCTTACAGAGAGGTTCATCGAGATATACCTGGAAGATTTCAAAAAGCTCGGTGTCCTCGAGCCCGACTCGGCTCCGAAACCGACGGAGAGGATGGCAGATATCGTTTCCTATATCGAACGTCTCTTCGACCACGGGCACGCGTACCTGCTCGACGATGGAGTATACTTCGATATCTCCTCCTTTCCGGAGTACGGCAGGCTGTCTGGCCAGAGGCTGGAGGACCTGAAGCAGGGAGTCCGGATCGATGTCACGGAAAACAAAAAAAACCCCGGCGACTTCGTGCTCTGGAAGTTCGAGAAGCCCGGAGAACCGTCGTGGCCGAGCCCCTGGGGAAAAGGGCGGCCGGGCTGGCACATAGAGTGCTCCGTCATGAGCACTGCCTGCCTCGGAGAGGAGTTCGACATCCACTGCGGCGGGCAGGACCTCATATTTCCCCACCACGAGGACGAGATCGCGCAGGCGAAAGGCGCAGGGCACGGGTTCGCACGATACTGGATGCACAACGGCTTTCTCAATATCGATAACGAGAAGATGAGCAAGTCGCTTGGAAACTTTTTCACGCTGCGCGAAGCGTTCAAGCGGTTTTCCCCTCTCGTGGTGAGGTTTTTTCTCCTCTCCTCCCATTATCGCGCGCCTCTGAACTTCTCAGAGGAGACGCTTAAAGGGGCGGAAGCGGCACTCTCGCGTTTCAACGACTTCATAGGGAGGGTTCGCGAGATAAGTGAGATGAACAAGGGGGAGGTTGCCGGCGCTGTTGACCCTATTGTGAAAAAAGCGCGAGAACAGTTCATAGAAGGGCTTGATGACGATCTAAATATATCGAAGGCTCTCGCCTCTGTTTCGGAGCTGGTAAGAGATATAAATATCATGATCGATAGAGAGGAGCTTGGGAGCGATGGTGCAGACCTCGTGCTCTCATTCATGAAAGAGATAGACGAGGTGCTCGGTGTATTCAGCTTCGAGAGAGAAGCTTTAGATGGTGAGATAGAGAAGCTTATTGCGGAGAGAAACCTCGCGAGAAAGTCAAAAGAGTTCGCCAGGGCGGACAGCATACGGGACCGTCTGCTCGAAATGGGGATCGTGCTCGAGGACACGAAAGACGGCACGAGGTGGAAGAGGGTGTAAGAGCTGTTCGCTCCTTGCTTGTAGCTGTTAGTGACCTGCGACATAATCGCTGACCGCCGTACGTACCTGTACGGTCTGTATCCGTCTAATCAAATATGTCTAAAACTCATTGATACCACATGTCGCCAGTATCGACATGTCGCGGAAACCGGATTATTTCGACATATAGGAGGTAGGAGAGCGGCCGTGTATACGCGATCAGCGTTCAGCCTGCTCTCAGTACGGCACGACGTACCGGCGTTCGACCCCGATCGTGCCGATGAAGGTTTACACTTTCAGGACATAAAATATACATCATCTGATTTATCTTGCTATTGTAGTCAATATTGAGTACAATTGTACTCAAAAAAGAGTACAAGCTTTGTATGAGCTCTTCTATCTTACCAAATCAAGAATCCGGCAGGCTTTACTGACCCTTTTTTTTACAAATCCATCT
>Ga0307378_10000619_pt1 | contig 61768 bp, 45 predicted proteins | sample UN1MG_FD_202238 | JGI IMG/M metagenome (GOLD analysis project Ga0307378, IMG submission 202238) | Soil microbial communities from Risofladan, Vaasa, Finland - UN-1 | ecosystem: Environmental > Terrestrial > Soil > Coastal area > Acid sulfate soil | place: Finland: Risofladan, Vaasa | collected... | reverse complement strand
AAGCGGTCAAGCGTAGTGCGTACCATAGCATGCCTCCCGTGGTGCGGTATAGTTGCCGAGGAGTTTACCTCAATCGGCATTTTTATCCAACCTCACCACCTCGGCATGCGGAAAAATTTCCTAATTTACGAAGTATGTAACCTCAGAAGTGTACAAGCGGTGGTTAACCCGAGGTTTTCCATTGCCAGACGATGTCATTTTCACAACCGAGGCCCCCGTGGGTGAGGTGGCTCTAATCCCATCAGATCAGACCTATTTGTTGACTCGGCGTCTGATCGCATTGCGTCCAGATGTTGACAGACTGCGCAGGCGCTTCCTGTACTGGCATCTCTTCCGGTTGAAGCAGAATGGCTTTTGGGAGGCATTTACTCACGGTTCTACAGTCCCACGCATCTTGAAACCGGATATTCTGGATCACATCATCCCACTGCCAGATTCCAGCGAGCAGTATGCCATTGCTGCCGTCCTCGACGCCCATGACGCCCGCATCCGTGCCGAGGAGGTGGAGCTGGCCAAGCTGCGCCAGGTCAAGCGCGGGCTGATGGACGACCTGCTCACCGGGCGGGTGCGGGTGGGGGGATGACCGCGGATGGAGAAATACACGATCTGCGCCAGGCCAGGCGCGGGCTGATGGACGGCCTGCTCACGGGGTGAGTACGGGGCAGGGCTACGTAGCGTGACATGATTGAAAAACAGCTTGCCCGACACAGCGAGAACCGGGTTCGAGGGAGGATTCTCCTTTCCTTGCTCGTCGTCACGCCGCTGGGATTCCTGTCCAAGCTGTATGCCGGCCCTGCGCGGGGATGGTTCAACAACTATGCGGCCGGCGTGCTGTACGAGGTCTTCTGGTGCCTGGTCCTGTTCTTCTTCTGGCCTCGCAGGAAATCCGCGATGAAAATAGCAGTCGGCGTGCTCGCTACGACGAGCGCGCTGGAGGTGCTACAGCTCTGGCATCCCGGGCTCTTGGAACAGATTCGCTCGACTTTTTTGGGGCGGGCGCTGCTTGGCACCACGTTCGCCTGGTGGGATTTCCCCCACTACGTCCTGGGGTGCGCGCTGGGTTGGTTTTGGATGCGGAGCAAAAACCGATCGCCGGAAAGACTGGCAGGGAGGTAGAGAGACTATGACTTTCCGCGACGCCGAAAAGAAACGCTACGAGACTCTAAAACCGAACCTGTTCTCGCCGGAGGCCTGCAAGCCTGGCACCTACAGAAAGATCCCCCGCAGTTTCTGTCTGGCCGATGGGCACTCGGCTGAGAACCTGCATGCTTCTTTCAGGGAAGACGCCATCGCGTACTTCCGCGCGCGCCGTATCTGCTGGCACGATGGCTTCCCCGACCGCTATGGAAATGGGCGAGGGCTTCCGAGCAATCACGTGTGCTGTTCGCAAAGTGCCTGCGTCAACTGCCTGTGGCCGCTCACACGTCACCCCGATGTTCTGACCCAGGTCTTTCGCCCGTTTTTGCCTGACCTGGCCGAGGTGCTACCCTTTGAAGCAGACGAGCCACTCCCGGACGGCACCAGGCCATTTCTGGCTTTTGAATGGATCGGGACGCAGAACTATTTGGGCGAAGTCGGTAATCGCCGACGCGGCGCGAATGCCACGAGCGCCGATTTTGCCTTCCGCTTCCGGCGCTATGATGGCCGCATCCAAATGGCGCTGGGGGAGTGGAAGTATACCGAGTATTACTCCTCCAAGGAACCCAATCCCAACCCGACTCAGCTTCGCGTCTACCGGGAAGCCTTCAACCGCTGGAAAACGCGGCGACCCGAGCTGCTGGACTATCGCGCCTTCTTCGTCGAGCCTTTCTACCAGCTCATGCGGCTCACCCTGCTCGCCCAGGCGATGGAGCAGGCTCGCCTTGACGGGGAAGGTGAGATGGAGGCGGATGTCGTCAGTGTGGTCACCGTTGTTCCCAAGGCAGACCGCGAATACACCGACCGGTTCACTTCTCCAGCTTTTGCCCGCTATGGCCAAACCGTAGGCTCGGCCTGGGCACACCTCGCCCCTGCAGATCGGTTCACGTCGATTGCCGCTGAAAGCTTGTTGACCGTGATTGAGCAGGTGTCGCCGGAGCCTCTGCGCCCGTGGAGCGACTATCTGATCACCCGCTACGGCTGGTGGCGTTCCTGAATGAGAGCGATGTAGCAAGGTGACGAACATGTCCAACGAATACACGCAGGTCGAGCGTCCCTTCATCGAGCAACTCCGGCAACTGGGCTGGAGCTATCTGGAGGGCGACGTCGACGTGCCCTACCTCACCGAGCGGGAGAGCTTCCGCCAGGTGCTCCTCACCGGCCGGTTGCGCGAGGCGCTGGCCTGCATCAACCTGGACGAAAGCGGCGAGCCCTGGCTGGACGAGACTCGCGTGGCCCAGGCGGTGGGCCGGCTGGAGCGGCCGGGCAAGCCCAGGCTGATCGAGGCCAACCAGGTCGCCACGGACCTCTTGCTCAAGGGCACGCCGGTTGAAGGCCCCGACGGCAGGCACGTCACTGTCCGCTACGTCGACTTTGAGCACCCCGAGCGCAACGACTTTTTGGCCGTCAACCAGTTCCGCGCCGACCCGCGCTGGGCCACCGCCGGGCGCGACTACGTCGTGCCCGACCTGGTCCTGTTCGTCAACGGCATCCCCCTGGTCGTCGTCGAGGCCAAGCGCCCGGACCTGGAGGACCCGCTGACCCAGGCCATCACCCAGCTCCTGCGCTACTCCAACCAGCGTGAGGAGGTCGCCGAGCCAGAGGGGGCCGAGCGGCTGTTCCACTATGCCCAGTTGATGGTCGCCACCTGCTTCGAGACGGCGCGGGTGGGCACCGTGGGCGCCTCCTACGAGCACTACCTGGAGTGGAAGGACACCCACCCGGTGCCCACGGCCCAGGTGGCCGAAGAGCTGGGCGTTCCAGGCGACGAGTGCCTCGCCGGCCAGCAGATGCTCGTCGCGGGGATGCTGCGCCCAACCCACCTGCTCGACATCGTCCGCAACTTTACGTTGTTCACCGAGGTGGGCGGGCGGACGGTCAAGATCGTGCCGCGCTACCAGCAGTTCCGCGCTGTCCACAAGGCGATCGAGCGCCTTACCCACGGCCAGACCCGGCAAAAGCTTGCCCTGAGCCCCTCGACTCTGCTCGGGGTGGACTCCGTCGAAGGGCCTGGGGAAGCCGACCAGCGCGGTGGCATCATTTGGCACACGCAGGGCTCGGGCAAGAGCCTGACGATGGTCTTTCTGGTGCGCAAGATGCGCACGCTGCCCGAACTGCGCCGCTTCAAGGTCGTCGCCGTCACCGACCGCGTCAAGCTGGAGAAGCAACTGAGGGATACCGCCACGCTCACCGGCGAGCCACTGCAGGTGGCCCGGAGCGTGGCCGAGTTTCAAAGGTTGCTCCGCCAGCCCGGCGCCGGGCTGGTCTTTGGCATGATCCAGAAGGCGTCTGACCAGTCCGCGATTGGTCAACGGCCCCGCTTTGAGCAGGGGGCGGTATCTTTCCCCGTTTTCAACGCGTCCGAGGAAATCTTGCTTCTCATCGACGAGGCCCACCGCTCTCACACCAGCACCCTCCACGCCAACCTGATGGCGGCGCTGCCCAACTGTGCCAAGATCGGCTTCACCGGCACGCCCATCATCGAGGCGCACAAACGGCCCACCCACGAGATTTTCGGCCCCTTCATCGACGTCTACACCATCCGCCAATCGCAGCAGGACGGCGCCACGGTGCGCATCCTCTACGAAGGCCGCACGACACCGGGCGAGGTTGCCGACGGCGAGACGCTGGACGGCCTGTTCGAGGACATGTTTCGCGAGCGCACGCCGCAGGAGCTGGAGGCCATCAAGGCCAGGTACGCCACCACCGGCGACGTGCTGGAGGCGGAGAAACTCATCGCCGCCAAGGCCCGCGACATGCTGCGCCACTATGTCACCACCGTCCTGCCCGATGGCTACAAGGCCCAGGTCGTCGCCGTCAGCCGCCTGGCGGCGGTCCGCTACCAGAGGGCGTTCGTCGAGGCACAGCGCGAGCTCGTGGCTGAACTGGAGGCCCTGGCCGCCGCCGATGAGCAGGCCCGGCGCGCGTCGCCCCTGCGAGGGGCACTGCCCTGCCTGGACCGCGTCCGCCGGCTAAAGTTCGCGACCGTCATCTCCCCCTATCACAACGACCCGCCCTCCTGGAGGCCATGGACGCGCCAGGGGTTGCAGGACGCCGCCGTCGAGGACTTTAAGAAGGCCTTCGATCCCGAAAAGGACGAAGGCACCACCGCCATGCTCATCGTCAAGAGCATGCTGCTCACCGGGTTCGACGCGCCCGTCGAGCAGGTGATGTACCTGGATCGTCCGGCGCGCGGCTACGAGCTGCTGCAGGCCATCGCCCGCGTCAACCGCACGTACGGCACCAAGGCCTGCGGCCTGGTGGTGGACTATTACGGGCTGGCGCACCACCTGAAAGCAGCGCTGGATCTCTACGCCGAGGGCGACGTCGAGGGAGCGTTGCGCTCCATCCGCGATGAACTCCCGCTGCTGGCCGACCGTCACCAGCGTGCCGTCTCGCTCTTTACCGCGCGCGGCTGCGACCTGCAGGATACCGCGGCCTGCGTGGACCTGCTCTACGACGCGCGGCTGCGGGCGCTGTTCGTCATCCACCTGCGCGAGTTCCTGCAGACGCTCAACACCGTCCTGCCCCGGCCCGAAGCGCTGCCCTACGTCCCCGACGCGCGGCACCTGGGCCTGATCCGCGCCCGGGCGTTCAAGCGCTACCGCGACCAGCATCTCAACATCGCCGGCGCGGAGGCCAAGGTGCGCAGGCTGATCGACGAGTACGTCGTCGCCCAGGGGATCGACACCAAGGTCCCACCCATCGACATCCTGGCTGCCGACTTTGAAGAACACGTGGGGCGGATTCGGTCCCCGCGCGCGCAGGCCGCCGAGATGGAGTTCGCCGCCCGGCACCACATCCGCCGCCATTTCCAGGAGGACCCGGTCTATTACCAGAAGCTCAGCCAGCGGCTGGAGGAGATCCTCCAGACCTTTGCCGAGAACTGGGAGGCCCAGGTCAGGGCGCTGCGCGCCTTCATCCGCGAGTACCGCGCCGCCCACGCCGACGTGAGCCGCGAGGACCGGGCGATGCAGCCCTTCCTGCGATTGCTCGTCGAGGCCTCCCCCCGGGGACGGCCGACCGGCGAGGAGCGAGCGCGGTTGGCGGCGGTCACGGTCGAGATGGTGGACCAGATCCGCGGGGAGATCAGCCGCGTGGACTTTTGGCGCAACGTGGTCGCCCAGGAGCAACTGCGCGGGCGCATCGTCCAGTACCTCGACGTGCACGACCTGGCCCCCTTCGACGAGCAGGAACTCCTGGCCGACCAGATCGTGCAGACGGCGCGGGCGAATCACACGCTGTTGGTGGAACAGGAGGCGTGAGGCGTGAGGCGTGATGCGTGTTGCGTCACTGCGTGTTGAGTGATGAAAACCCTGATCGTTGACGATTTGACGCTCGAGGTGCGCGCAAGCCCGCGGCGACGCACGCTGGAGGTCGTCGTGGACCGCGATGGCAGCCTGGTGCTGGCGACGCCGCCGGACGTCCCGCGCGAGACGCTTGAGCGGTTCGTGGAAGAAAACCTGGTGTGGATCTATACCAGGCTGGCGGAGAAGGAGGCCCAGAAGCGGCCCGGGTCGCCGAGGGAGTACGTCTCTGGCGAGGGTTTCCCCTACCTGGGGCGCAGGTACCGCCTCAAGGTGGTGGATGGTGCGGATCGCCAGCCGCCGCTGAGGCTCTACCGCGGCCGCTTCGAGCTGCGGCGGGACGCCGTCCCCCAGGCCAGGGAGCACTTTATCCGCTGGTACACCCTTCACCTGCGCCCGGTGCTGGACCGGCACGTCGCCGCGCTGGTGAACCGGGTCGGCGCCGCGCCCCGCCAGGTCCACGTCCAGGACCTGGGTTACCGCTGGGGTTCGTCCAACCGGCGCGGCCACCTGTACTTCCACTGGCGGGTGGCGATGCTGCCGCATCGCATGATCGAATACCTGGTGGCCCACGAGCTGGTCCATCTGATCGAGCGCAGCCACAGCGATGCCTTCTGGGAGCGCCTGGAGCGTATCATCCCCGACTACGCCGACCGCCAGCACTGGCTGAAGGAGCGTGGGGGCACGTACGATCTGTGAGTAACCGGGTTGGAATGCCCCCTGCCGACCACCGCCGCCCGCTGTGGGTTGACACCCGTCCCCAACCGGATACAATGGTGTTACATCCAGATGTTTGGAGGTAACCCTTGACCAAACGTAAACGCAGCCGGCGGCGAGCGGCGCCGCCGACCCAGGGACCGCGCCAGCCGTCGGTCGAGCTGCAAGAGGCACTCGACCGGGCCGAAGGCCTGGCCGCGCAGGGTCGCGCCTGGGAGGCGATCGACCTCCTGGAGCGGCTGCTGCCGTCCTACCCGCGCGTGGCCGACCTGCACTATTACCTCGGTCACGCGCGCGCCAGGGCTGGCGATGCCTGGGGGGCGTTGGAGGGATACGAACGGGCGATAAAGTTGAGCCGGGATCCAAGCTACTGGCTCCCGCTGGCCTCGCTCTACCTGGAGCTCGGTCTCCACGTCTACGCGCTGCGCGCCTTCCGCCGGGCGCTCAAGCAGCCGGCCGGTGTCCCGTTCGTCGACGAAATGCGCGAGACGGTCGCTTCGCTGGAGCAGGACCTGGCCGATGCAGCGCACAGTCTGGACATTCCGGTGTCCCAGGTCGAGAAGGGCCTCTTCTACCTGGAGGACGGCCAGCGCGTGCTGAGGAGGGGCGACTACCCGGCCAGCATTGCTGCCAACCGGCGGGCCATCAGACTGCTGGACGACTGGCCTCCACCGCACAACAACCTCTCCCTGGCCCTGTTCTTCGACGGCCAGCCGGAGGAGGCGATCGCTGCCGCACGCCAGGTCCTGTCGCGCACCCCACAAAACATCCAGGCGCTGAGCAACGCCATCCGCTTCCTGGCCTGGACGGGACAGGAACCGGAGGCGCGGGCGTTGTGGTTGCAGTTAGAGCGAATCATGCCACAGGATGGCAGCGACCGGTTCAAGATCGCCGAAGCGGCTGCCGTCCTGGGTGAGGACGAGCGCGTGTTCCAACTGTTGCGGCCGCTGGACCGGCCGGATGGGGCGCGGGATCTGTCGCCGGGCCTGGCCAGGAACGCGCAGTTGTTCCTGGCCGTCGCCGAGGCCAACACCGGCCGCCGCCGCGCCCGACCGCGGTTGCGGGCGCTACAGGATGACGTGCCCCGGGCGGGTGAGTTCCTGGCGGCGCTGGAGGCCGGGCGGCCGGGGCCGGGTTGGGCCGGGCGATTCCCCTATTTCCACATCACCGACCTCCTGCCCGGGTTTCGGATGGACGAGTTCGTCGAACTGGCCGGTCGCCAGGATGAGATGCCGCCCGAGAGATTCCGTAACCAGGTGGCGCGCTTCGTCGCCCGGTTCCCCCAGATCGTCCGCGTGGCGGAAAAGATGATCTGGGAGGAGCAGCAGGCTGAAGGGGGCGTCGCCGTCCTGGCGACCGTCGCGACGCCCGCCGCCCACGCCGCGCTGCGCCGCTTTGCGTTGAGCCAGGCCGGTGAGGACGCGGTGCGCACTCGGGCGCTGGCCAGCCTGCTGGAGGCTGGCGAGATCGCGGAGGATGCCGTGGTGCGCGTGTGGAACCAGGGGCAATGGCGCGAGGTGCAAATCCGCCAGGTCCGAATATCCGGCCAGCCACAGACGCAGTACACCCCGGAGGTGTCACGCCTGTTGGACGAGGCCCTGGGGGTCTTTCAGCAGGATGACCATGAACGGGCCGAGCAGTTGTTCCGGCGCGTGTTGGAGCTGGAGCCTCGGGCCAGGGAGGCGTACAACAACCTGGGCGCGATCTACTCCCATCGCGGGGAACACGCGCAGGCCCGGGAGATGTACCAGGCGGCGGTGGAGCTGGACCCGGGCTACGTCTTCCCGCGCTGCAACCTGGCGGTATATCTCCTGGACGAGGGTGACGTCGAAGCGGCGGAGGTGATGTTGGAGCCTCTGAAGGACGCGACGCGTTTCCATCCGCAGGAGATGGCGTTCCTCTCCTACACCCGGGCGCGCGTTTTGATCGAGCGGGAGGAGGTCGAGGCAGCCCGCCGCGCCTTGCAGGTCGCGCTGGACGTCTACCCCGGCTATGGCCCGGCGGAGAACCTGCTGGAACGTCTCGCCACGATCACCGTGCTCCAATCGGGCTATGAATCTTTCTGGGAACGGGAGCGCAAGCGCCGTGATGCCGCGCGCGCCCGGCTGCAGGCCAGGCTCTCCACAGCCGAGCCGGCGCTCTCCGAGGCGCTGTCGATCTACACCAAGGACGTGCTCACCGGGATGGCCCGCGTCGTCCTGCCGTGGGGCGGGTGGTCGGCGTTGCGCAAGGCCGAGTTGCACGAGCGGATCGTCGCCGGACTCGGCGATCCGGACAACCTGGAGCGGATCGTCGCCGATCTGGACGACGATGGACGGGCGGCGCTGGGCCAGGTGCTGGCGCGCGGCGGCCACATGCCGTGGCAGGATTTCGACGCCGGGTACGGGAACGACACGGAGGAATCGCCGTACTGGCAGTACCACGTGCCGGAGACGACGATGGGGCGCTTGCGGGAGCGCGGGTTGCTGGTCGAGGCGACGGTCGATGGCGAGCTGGTGGTCACGGTGCCGTCCGAGTTGCGGCCAGTATTGGAGGAGATGTTGGGCTGAGTGGAACTGTGCGTATATGAGAGGGACGATGGGGGTATGCCGTGAACGAGCTGATTGAACTGTGGGAAAAACCTGCTTTGGTAAAGGCCATGATCGCAGGCTGGCGTCAATGGGCGGATGCCGGGGGTATCTCCTCCGGTCTCCCCCAGTACCTCGTAGAACAGACGCAGGCGACGCGGATCGGGAGAATCAGGCCGGACGGATTCTATCTGTTCCAGATCCCTGGCACGCACCATCTCATGAGACCGGTGGTGAAGCTGAACGAAGGCTACCGGGAGGCATTGCAGGAGAGAAGAAACGAGTTCTTTTACTCGGCTGATAAGGGTCTGCTGATTTTCCTCGGGGAGGAGCCTCATCAGAACGAGGACCAGTATGCGAAAGCGTTCTTTGATGCAGTCGAGGAACTGGGCGTCGAACGGATAGCCGCAGTTGCAGGTGTGTACGGCCCGGTGCCATATGGCAGGGATCGAGACGTCTCGTGCGTGTATAGTCTGCCGGGTATGAAAGAGGAGCTCTCCCGGTATGCCATCAAGTTTTCCAACTATGAGGGCGGGGCCACCATCAGCACGTATCTGGCCCACAAGGCGGAACCGAGGGATATCGAGTTCTTCACGTTCTATGCATTTGTTCCGTCCTACGTCTTCTCGACGCGCTCAATTGCTGTCCAACAGATCGCGATAGAGGAGGATTTCAAGGCCTGGTACGACCTGATGCGGAGACTCGGCCACATGTTCGGCCTGGACCTGGACCTGTCCGACCTGGAAAGACGTAGTGAGGAGCTGATCGCAGATTGGGACGCCAAGATCGACCACCTGGCAAGCACGATGCCCAAGCTCAGGGTGAGAGATTATATGGAGCAGGTGAACGAGGATTTCGAAGAGAGACCCTTTGAGCCTCTCGGCGACGTCTGGGAAGAGGCGTTGCGAGATCTCTTTGAGGATGGGGATCTGTAGCGTCTGATACCGCAACTATATCTGCAAGAGCTGCAGCAGCCTGTGTGCTGCGTCCAACCCGCTCGTGATCGCGCCTTCGACGAAGGGGCCACCCAGGTAGTCCCCGGCAAATACCACGTGCCCTGTCTCGATCTCGCCGTCCGCGAAGCGCTTGAGCCGCTCAAAGTGACCCACGTCAAAGTCAGGTATCGCGTGGTACCAGCGATACACCCGGCAGAACAATTCCTCGCCCAGGTCGTAGGCTGGGCCGGCCTGGCGCAGGTCGGATCGGAGTATTTCCTGGATGGCGCCGTCGTCCCTGTCCCACAGTTCCCGGCTGGACGGGTCCGACGAGTACAGCGTGACCAGGTCGCGACCAGGTGGGACCTGGGTGGGGTTCTTGGCCGACTGGACAGCCGCTGTAGCCAGGCATTTCGTCTCGCGGCGCGGGAGGAGCAGGCCGTAGAAATCCGATGGCAGACGGCGCTCCACGCCGATCGCGGCGGTGATGTTCGCTGAGTAGCTGATGGCTTCGAAAAACGACTGCTGCTGTGCGTTCAGGTCAGGGAGCAGTCCCGCTACTTGCGCAGCGGGAACCGCGCACACTACGCCGTCGGCGCTGAACTGGCTCTCCCTGCCGTCGATGTGTGCCAGGACGGTACACCTGCCTGCCTGATCCGACCTGATGGCGACCGCCTCAGCATTCCGGTACACCCGCAGGTCGGCCGCCATCGCTTCTGGTAACTGGCCTAGCCCGTGGCGCAGCGTATACAACTTGACGCCCAGGCTGGCCTTCAGCAGCAAGAAGAGCAGGGCCTGCGAGGCCTGCTCGGGTGCCAGGTAGAAAATACCCGTCAGCGGGGGCTGGATGACGTATTCCAGCAATTCCTCGTTCAACTCCTGCCGGGCGTAACTCGCGATTGAGCACGTGTCCAGTTCGTGGGCGCGGTGGAATGCGTGGACGTCCAGCTCGCCCCAGTGGCGGAGCAGCGGGCCCAGCGCCTTGAGCAGCGTGAGCTTGCTGCGGGTAGAGATCAGGCCGGTGAACACCAGGCGCAGGTCAGGCCATGCCCCATACAGGCGGCCGGCGCGCACGATCGCCCCGGCGCCCGGGACGCTGACCAGGTCGTCGTGCAGGCCCAGCTCGCGGACCAGGCGCAGCGTGTGCGTGCAAAAGTTGGCGATGAACTGGGCGCCGGCGTCGATCTCGAAGCCGTTGACGACGTCCGTGTAGACCCGCCCGCCCACACGCGGTTTCTTTTCCAGGACGGTCACCTGGACGTCGGCCCGCGCCAGGTGCCGCGCGGCAGCCAGGCCGGCCAGGCCAGCACCAATGACGATGACTGCAGGTTTACGGTTGTGTGTCATTTTAACATCACCATAGCAAACAGGCTGGAGAACCACAGGAACTTGGTCACTCGCAGCGATAGGTGGATGGTGTCCTCTGTGAGTCTGAGCCCCAACAGGATGGCAACCACCACGGTTGGCAGGACGGACCCAGCGACCATGGCAACCAGGTACCTGTCCTCGGCCAGGTGCAGGAACCAGGGCGCCAGCGCTGCCACGACGAACACAATGGCCAGGATCTGAAAGAGACGCAGCGAGGCCGGCGTTCCGAACCGCGTGGTCACGGTGCGTACACCGGCCAGGACGTCCCCTCTCCGATCGGCGATTGTCTTCAAAATCTCACGGGTGAAGACGAACAGAAACACCAGCAGGCTGGCCACGCCGGTGGCCGGCGTCGGATCTCCTGCCGCCAGGCCACCGTAAATCACCGTGCTCGCGGAAAGGAGCCCGACGATCCCGTTGCCCAGCAGCACGGTGCTCTTCAGGCAGTACGAGTAGCCGACTCCCAGGATCGTCGTGGCCAGCGCGATTACTGTCGGCCACGGCCCCAGCGTCCACGCCACCCCGAGCGCGGTCAGCGCCAACATCAACGCCAGGCCTCCCGCAGCCCGGCGCGGGACCCGCCCCGATGGGATGGGCCGGTGGGGCTTGTCCACGCGGTCGGCGGTCACGTCCCGGCAGTCGTTCACCACGTTGCACGCGGCGACGACCAGCCCCACCACGATGGCGGCCCGCATCACGGATGGCGAGAGCAGGTGCGCGGTGCCGCCGGTCAGATACGCGCCCAACAGGCTGGCCAGCGCGGCCCCGAGGCAGTTGTGGGGTCGGGTGATCTGCACTAGGCCGGACATCCGCTTCCCCTTCGCGCCGCGACCATCACGTTGGGCACCTCAGGAGCCACCTCGATGACCTGGTGCCGTTCGACGGTCAGCCCGGCCGAGCGGTGCATGCCCAGCACCTCCTCCACCGAATCGAACACGTGGAGATGGGTGGGGGCCGGGTCCCGGACCGGGATGGAGGTCACCAGGTATCCGCCGGGCGCCAGGACACGCGCCAGTTCGCCCATCCCGGAGGACGGATCGGGTACGTGTTCCAACACCTCCATCGCCATCACAAAGTCGAACGTGCCGCTGGCGAACGGCAGCCGCCGGAGGTCGCTGTTCGTCAGCGTCGCACGGCCGTCCAGTCGCCAGGCTTTCAGGACGCGGTTGGCGTGGTCCAGCATCCGGTGGCTGACGTCCACGCCGAACCCCCTGGCCTGTGCATATCCCTCCAGCACGTCACCGAGCAGGATCCCAGCGCCGCACCCCACGTCGCACACGCGGCGCGGCGGCGGGTCCACGTCTGAGAGAACTGCGCACACGAACGGCTGGCGGCCTGTGACCTGGTTGCGGAACGCCTGCCCCACGTGTTGGAAGACCGGGTACAACGGATCGCGGTAGATGGCGTTTGACACTTGTTCGAACGGTCCCTGCCGGGTCTGTTCCATGCGCTGGCGCAGGTCCACGAGCATCTCCGCACCGTCGCCCGAGATGGGAAAGTCGCTGGCCTGCCGTAGCAACTGCAGCCGCCGTTCGGTATAGTCCCACCCGTGCGCCAGAAATCGATCGATCTGGGCACGGGTAACGACCAGAAACGGCTTGAGGTCCCCGAGACGCACGCTGGACGACACGCGCGTGAAGGCGCTCCGAAACGCCTGTGTCGCGAGCGGATAGCGCCGTCTGTTCCGGGCCGTGGCGATCAGCAACTGGAGACCGAGCGCCAGGTCGTCCAGGAACCGCCGCAGCGCCCCCGCACGCCTGAGTCGCCAGGCCCATCGCAACGCGTCGTATAGCCAGCTATGCGTCAACAACGGCGCGAGGTACACCCCCAGCAGGACGGCCAGCACCCGGCGGTCCACGTAGGGGGCAAACAGCGCCACCAGCGAGCCCAGCGATACGAGCAGATGCAACATGCCTGCGGCGATCATGCTCTGGCGATCGTCGACCGAGCTGGCGGCCGTCCACAACAGGCGCAGCGATAACACAGCCAGGCCCAGGACGGCGGCCAGCGTGATGCCCCAGGCCAGCGGTCTGTAGCCAAAGTCGTTTCGGGCCAGCGGCCACAGCGTGATGCCGACGAGGATCAGTTGCAGCGTGAGCGCATAGTGCGTGAGCCGGCGCGGGATGGCGAGCCCCGCCGTCTCCTGTGGCTGGACGCCCATCATGATGGCGGTCGAGCGTACACCGCACCTCAGGTCGTTGGCCAGGTCGCGCAGGCTGCCGTGGACGCCGTTCGCCATGACGATGAACACGACTACGAACGCGACCACGACAAAGGTCAGGCTCGTCGGGCGACCGGCCACCACAACTGCACCGTACAGGGCCAGCGCCCCCCATGCCAGCCCCTGGACACTGTCGGTCAAGGGTGGGAAGGGGGCGCGCTTGCCCCACAGGTCGTAGACCGCCATCAGCGCAAAGCCCGCGCCCAGCGCGGCGTAGGCATGGTCCCCGCCCCCCAGCCAGGCCGTGAGCGCCAGCGCCAGCGGCACCTGGAGCAGCGCGAAGGCCAGCGCCTGCCACGGCCGCACCGTGCCCCGCACCAGTGGGAACACCGCTCGCCGTGGTTCCGTTCGATCTGTGGGCAGGTCGATGACGTCGTTCAACACGTAGGAGAAGACGTGAAAGGCGACGGCCACGCCGATGAGCCCCGACACCTGGGAACCTGCGAGCTGACGCGACGCCGTAGCTGCACCCAGCAATGGCAGGATGACTGTTCCGCCCAGGGCGGAGAAGCGGATAAAGAGGCCAAAGTCGACCAGGCCCCGCCAGGCCTTGGTAAGCGGGTTCGCCATACTCACTCGGGCAGCGTCCACTCGCTCAGCCGGTAGCCGGCCTCGCGGACCATGCGGATGGGCACGGGTGTGTAGGTGGCGATAAAGTCCTGCGGGCTTTGGGCATCCGCCAGCGCGTTCAGGCCGCCCATCAGGATGTGCCGGCGCATCTTGGGATAGAACAGTGCCTGGTGGACGGCGTTGTTGTGTATGCCCAGCGTGTAGATGTGGCGGCGCACCAGCTCGACGTCGGCGGCCGCCGACACGCTGCGCCGGAGGGTTTCGTCGGCGCCGATCTGGTCCAGAAAGATATCCACACCATCGAGATGCAGCGTGCGTATCACGGCCAGTGGTTGGATCAGGGCTGCCTGCAGGCCGGTGTCGCTCAAGTCAGGGATGGCCGCCCGCAGCGTGTGGAACACGGCCTCCGGGTGGTAAAAGCCCACCGGCCCCAACCCGGCGAGGCAGCGCTCCACCTGCCGCCGGTCGCCGCGGCTCAGCCCGTCCCGGATCAGCCCCTCAAAGTATGGCATCGACGGCCCGCGCTTGCCGTAGGCCAGGCCCAGGGGCAGCAGTAGGATGTCGGACTGCGCCAGAAAACCCGCCTCCTCGCCGTAGAAGACCGCCGGATGTTCCTCGATAAGCTGGCGGGTGAGGTCCTCCAGGAGTTCCACCCAGGCCGGCGGCGTGTCCGGCAGGAGCACGGCGAAGCCGACGATCTCCCACAGCCGGCCGTGAGCCTCCAGGTCGTCGAACAGGCTGCGCAGCAGCGGTGCTGTGGCCTCAAAGTCGTGATAGGCGTGGATGGTCAACACCAGCGCGGCCAGGTAGTTGAAGGGCGCGATGTCGGACCTGAGCAACGCCGCCACGTCATCCAGGGCCGGGTGCAACTCGGCCTGGGGATCTACCAGAGGGACCACACGCTTGAAGCCTGCCTTGTCCTCTGCTGGCAGACTGAAGAAACGCTCGGCGGGCACCTGGTCGGTGAACAGTGCTGTGATCTGGCTGGAGAAGGCGCGCGCCACCGCCTGGAAGATCAGCTTCTCGAAGGCCGGTCCCAACACGCCGGTGTTCAGCAGGTCCAGGTGCAGCCGGTTCTTCAATACCTCGTACCACAGGTCGGTCGTCTGTTGGACGATGTCCTCCCGCTCGCAGTGGTTGATGTAGATGGTGATCGACAGCTCGATGATGAATTCCAGGATGTTGCGGAGGTCGGGCAGCGCGCCCAGCCCGATACGTGCCACCAGGTCGTTCAGCAAGCCGTAGGTAAAGTCGGGGTCGGTCCGCCAGATCAGATACAGCGTGTCCTTGACCGCGCGTCGCAGCGCGGGCGGTCCCTTCACGGCAGCCCACAGGAAGACGTCCCGCGCCCCCGGGCCAATGGTGTAGGCTGCCTTGAGCCCCGTCCGTCTTGCCTCTTCAGAGTCCATCTGCAGGAGCTGGAGGATCAGGTCCGTGGCTGTGGGCGGCTCGTCGGCGTGGAGCTCCACCAGGCTCTCGACGGTCAATTCGCGCAACTCGACGTCCGTAGAGCGGGCCAGTTCGGCGAAGGCGGCGGCGTCCTTGCGCAGCAGGAGCAGCGTCAGCGCCGCATCCCACGCCAGGGGAAACCCCCGGGCCTCGCGGACCAGCGTTGACGCGAGGTCACTGTCTGCGCCCGGGCGGCGCAGCAGATGGCGCGCCAGGGCGTACGCGCCAACCCGCGTGTGCGTGAACCTGACCACGTCGCCCAGGAACAGGTCGCCCGACGTCTCGGTCAGGATGTCCCGGTCCAGCAGCCGGTAGTAACTGGAGTCCGGGTCGTCGCTCAGGATCTCTAGCTTTAACTGCTCGTGGCGCGCCAGGTCGTCGACGGCCAGCGCGCTGCGCCGCTGGCGCAGCATCTCCTCCGCCAGGTCGTCGACGAACAGTTGGTCCTTTCGCCGCCTCACCCGGTCCTCGTAGTAGCGTTGGATGATCCCCAGCGCCAGCGCTTCGTGGACGATGCGCTCATCCCGGCCCTGGTAGGCCTCGGCCACCATGCGCAGCATCAGCGGGGCCCGTAACCGCTCGTGAAGGCCAGCCGGCAAGTTCCCCAGGGGCGTCTGCAGGTGGAAGAACGCTCGATAGCGCTCGTATGCTGTCTCGAATTCCTCAGGGGTGAAGACGTCCAGGTGCAGCAGCGAATCGTCGCCTGCGGCCTGGGCGGGCTGGAAATACCGGCTCCAGAACAGATCGGTGGCCTCCACGCGCTCCAGGTGGTTCCACGCCGGTGTGCTGCAACTGAGGACGACGCGCATGTTCCGGTCCGGCAGGCGGCCCACGAGTCCGTCGATGCGTTTCAAGAGCGCCTCGGGGCCCGTGTGATCGGTGCCTCGAAAGTCGTTGACCGCGTCAAAGATGAGGACAAACTGCTGCCCCTCCCGGCCTGCCAGTTCGCCGATGCGTTCGAGAGCCGCCAGCGATTCCGCGGCGTCATCCAGCGCCAGGTCCCGTGCCAGTTCGCGCTCGACGTCCAGCCCGACCGAGCCACCACAGTCGTAGAAGAACACGCCGTGGCCCGCCGCCAGCAGATCCAGCGTCCACTGGCACAGCAGGTTCGTCTTGCCGACGCCGGCACCACCCACGACGATCAGCGCCGGTGCGTCGCTTCCCAGGAAAGCGTCCAGCTCGCTTTCGGTGACGCCGCGCCGGGTGTATACGTCGGGTATGAACGGGCCGGGACGCTGGGGCGTGCCCCGAGCTTTCTGCAAGAATCGTTCCGTCTGCTCCCGTGCGCGCTCCAGCACGTTGTCCCAGGTCTGCCCCGCTTCGGCGATCTGGGACTTAGGGAAGAGCACGCCCTCGTCGGCACGGAGATACAACACCGGCACACCCCAGTCCCGTTCGTCGTCGCTGGAGCGGTTAAAGATGGCCAGCCGGCCGTCCGTCACGGCGGCGTCGATCGGCTGTCCATCGGCCAGCGCACGGTACAGGCGCCGGCTGAAGGCGATGGCGCTGTTGTCGCGGATCGTGTACTGCATGCCCACGACTGCGGGGATACCCGCGCGCGTGAGCGCCGGCACGACGCCGGTCCAGGCGTTCACCTGGTCCCGCCGTCCGGCCTCACAGGCACCGAGCACCGCCAGGCGCACGCCGCGTCCCGCCAGGTTCCTGGCCAGCCGGTCTGCCGGGAAGAGCTTTGCCCGGCGACCCTCATCCAGCAGCACGAGAAAGCCCTTGCCCTCCATGCTCCTGAAGGCCAGTCCCAGGTCGCCCTCGAACTGCCCGTGCCCGGCAAAGTGAAACACGTGGGCCTCGCGCGTCAGCGCATCCTCCAGCGTCTCCACCGTAGCGTCCGGGTAGAACTCGACCCGGATGCCGGCCACGTCTTCCAGGGCCTTCTGGATGCTGCCCCGTTCAACGTCCAGCTTCAGCTCGGCGTAGCCGGGATCGTCGGGGGTGGCCAGGAGTGCGACCATCCTGAGGGGGCCGGTACCCACGGGGTCGAGCGTGCCTGGAGCCTGCCCCATGACCTCGTAACGCACCAGCGAGATGCGACGGTTCAGGCCCAGGAAGCCTTCCGTGCCCTTCTGGCCGGGAGGCGTGTCTGGAGGGGACACGTAGGCGTACTCCCAGGGCAGGTCGGCCAGCGCGTAAGTGTCCAGCTTTAGCCGGATCCGTAGCCCCTCGTCTTCCGCGAGCCGCTCCAGGCTGCGGGTCAGGAACGGGCGCACCGTGCGTGGGAAAAGCCGGGCTGCCAGGTCCTCGCCCAGCGCGATCAGGTTCGGCAGGTCCAGGCTCCGTCGCTCCAACCGTCTCAACTGTCTCCGGAGGTCAGGCGGCAGCGTGACCTCTTCAGCGTCGGCGAGCCGCTGTTCGCCGCCGGGCGAGCCGGAGACGCGCACGCGGAATCGCTCGCCGCCGTCCGTCGCCAAGTAGTCGAAGGCTTCCAGATCCAGGTTGCGATATCTCATGGAACGCTCACCGCGGTATGCTAGCTACCCTGCTCCAAGGGGATCGTCAGATCCCCGTCTAAAGCGCCAAATCTCCCTTTCACACGGGCATCTGCCGCTCACAGCGGACGTTTGCCGCGTAAGCTCGGGATCTGGCGATCCCGAGCGAGCATGTAAACAACGGTGGATCTGTGCCACAGTGTGGTGGGGGCCGTCGAGGTCAGCGTCGTTGTACGAGCCTGCCTGGGTCGGAATTGTAGCACAACAGGTCAGGCGGGGCAAATGGGCATCTCGTGGGCGACCGACCAACTGCTCAAGTGATCTGCCGGGTCATGGCTAGGTCCTCGTACGCGCTGACCCCCTTGGTGCTCAGGTACGCGATGAACCTGAGAGGGTCCAGGCACGCCTCCGGACCGTACACGCCCCCCTCCTCGGTCAGGAGTTCCCGGCGGGCCAGCATCAGTGTGCCGGCGGAGAGGGACAACCCGGTGGCTTCGCGCATCTGGCCGACGCCGCAGGCAATGCGATGCACCTCCTCCCCGGCCACCTCGCCCCACACGTCAATGCGGACGGCTCCCACGTCCGGCTCCCCGGCGGAGGTCGCTCGCTCGATCCAACTGACGATGCGCGCGATCCCGTCCCTGAGGCGCCGGCTGGCGAACAGGCCCATCTTCGCCGGCCGGATGAAGAGGCCAGACCCGGCACCATCACCCGTCTCCCCCCTCGCCAGGCCACCACCTGGCCGGAGATGATGTGGAACATGTGCCGGACGACCGCCTCGCCGCCGCCTGCGTTCAAGGGCTGGTAGACGTACACGTCCGCCCGCCGCATCCTGTCCAACTGCTGCGCATAGTAGCGGACGCCTACGTTGGAAAAGCCCGGGCTGGTGCCCAGCCCGGTGATGACCGTGACGCCCTTCTCTCGGGCTGCCTCGTCGAACTGATCGATGACCGCCCCCGCCGCCTCCCACTCGTCGCAGATGCTGGCGTAATCGACGCCCGCTTCGATGGCGGCGCGCACCAGTTTCATCTCGAACAGGTGGAAGGGGCCCACCGCGGACGCGGCCACGTCGTAGCCGCGCATGGCCTCCACCAATTCGTCGTGGTCGTTCGCGTCGATGCGCCTGACGTCGATCTCCGCCCTCTGGCCAGAAAGCCGGTCGGCGATCTCCTGCGCGACTGGGACGTTGCGGTCCGCGATCGTCACCCGGCGAACGCCTTCCGACGTCGCCAGGTCCTCGACGGCCCGGCTCCCCATGTCACCGGCGCCTCCCAGAACGATGATTTCCATGGCTTCCTCCTTGGTCTTGGAACTCAATTGGCTACACAAGAACAGCGCGCACCGCCCTCACCACATGTTCCACATCCGGCAGCGCCGCGTTCTCCAGCCCCCGGTTGTACGGGATCGGCACGTCGGCGCCCGCGACGCGGCGGGGTGGGGCCACGAGTGCGCCCAGCGCAGCCTCCGTCACGCGGGTCACGACCTCCGCGCCAAAGCCGTGGGTCAGCGGGCCGGGCTCGGCGACGACCAGACGCCCGGTCTTGACGGCCGAGCGCACGATCGTCGCCCAGTCGCAGGGGACGAGCGTGCGTGGGTCGACCACCTCGATGCTGACCCCATCGCTGGACAGCGCGTCGGCCGCCTCCAGCGCCGGGCCGACCATCGCCCCGATCGCGACCAGCGTCACGTCGTCGCCAGTCCGCTTGACCTCGGCGACGCCGATGGGCACGATATAGTCCTCCTCCGGCACGGGGCCGATCGCGGTGTAGAGGAGCTTGTTCTCGAAGAAGAGCACCGGGTTGTTCGAGCGGATCGCCGCCTTGAGCAGCCCCTTGGCGTCGTAAGGCGTGCCCGGCGCGATGATGATCAGCCCGGGGATCCCGGTCAGCCATGCCTCCAGGCTCTGCGAGTGCTGGGCCGCCATGCCGATCCCGCCGCCGCCCGGCGTGCGCACGACCAGCGGCAGTGCGTACTGCCCGCCGCTCATGTAGCGCAGCTTGGCCGCCTGGTTGACGATCGGGTCCATGCAGGCGGTCAAAAAGTCGGAGAACAGGATCTCGGCGACCGGGCGGCGGCCCGTCATCGCCGCGCCCACCGCCGCCCCGACGATGGCGTACTCGCTGATGGGCGTGTCCAGGACGCGGTGCGGGCCAAACTCCTCGGCGATGCCGGCCGTCACGGCGAAGTATCCGCCGGTCGACACGTCCTCGCCCAGCAGGAACACCCGCTCGTCGCGCGCCATCTCCTCGGCCAGCGCCTCGAACAGCGCCGCCGAATAGGTGGTCTCGCGGGTCGCCGGGCGCGGGGGCGTGGGTTGGTAGAGGACCCCCGGCTCGGGCGCGTACACGTCCTCGATGAGCGCCCCGGCGGGCGGATCGGGGCTGCGCAGCGCGAACGCCAGCGCCTCCGCCACCGTCGCCTCCGCCTGGCGCGCGATCTGGGCGGCGTCGTCCGGCGTGAGGACGCCCCGCTCCAATAGCTCCCGCTCCAACTGCCGGATGGGACACTTTTGCTTCCATGCCGCGACCTCGGCCGGGTCGCGGTAGGCCACCGCCTCGCCTTCCATGTGGCCGCGCCAGCGATACGTCAGGCACTCCAGCAGCGTGGGGCCGTCGCCCCGGCGGGCGCGGGCCACCGCCTCTCGCGTGGCCGCGTAGACGGCCCAGGCGTCGTTGCCGTCGACCGTCACGCCGGGGATGGAGTAGGCGGCGGCGCGGTCTGCGAGCCGCTCGACGCTGGCGTGCCTGCTCACCGGCGTGAACTCGCCGTACAGGTTGTTCTCGACCACAAAGACGACCGGCAGTTTAAACACGGCGGCGAAATTCAGCGCCTCGTGGAACATGCCCTGGTTGGTTGCCCCGTCGCCGGAGAACGCCACCGCCACCTGGTCGCTGGCCCGTTGCCAGGCCGAGAGGGCCGCCCCAGCGGCGATCAGGTACGGCGCGCCGACGATGCCGTTGGCTCCCAGCGCGCCCACCGCCGCGTCGGTGACGTGCATCGAGCCACCCTTTCCCTTGCACAGCCCGGTCTGCTTGCCGAACAGCTCGGCCATCATGCCGTTCACGTCCGCCCCCTTGGCCAGCATGTGCCCGTGGCCCCGGTGCGTCGTCGTCATATAGTCGTCCGCCCGCAGCGCAAAGCACACCCCCACCGCCGTCGCCTCCTGGCCGATCGACAGGTGCACCGTCTCCGTCGGCAGGTCCCCCCGGGCAAATGCCTCCGCCAGCGCTCCCTCAAAGGCCCGGATAAGCTGCATCCGGCGCAGCATCTCCACCTTCAGTGCCGCCTCGTCGGCCGGCAAATCCTGCGCGCGCACCTCGACGCGCGACAGATCACCGGGTTCACCTTCCACCAGCGGGATAAACCGCCGGTTCAGCCCCTCATACTCCACCTCCCCCGCCCCGACACGCCCTCCCGTCCCCCGCCCCCCGAACACCCGTACCAGCCACCCCCCTCTCCCTCTCTTCCCTCCCTCCCCTCCTTCCCCTCCCTCCCCAGGCACCATCTCCCCATACCCCAACTCCCGCAGCACCTGCGCATAGACCTCAAACGCCGGCTTCACCGCCGGCAGCAGCGCCAGCGCCTTGGGCACCGATCCGCGCGAGACCACCTTGCGCGTGGCGATGGCCCGCGCCACGTTGAGCCGTCCCAGCCAGAACTGGTGCGCGGTGTCGCCCGATTGGATCATCTCGACGTCGGGCTCCAGGTCGGATTCGCCCAGCGTAAAGCTGATGGGCGCGCGCCGCAGATCGATCGTCGCCATGCCCTCGGGGTCGGTGAAGCGGAAGCGGACGACCAGGTTGCCCTCCAGCAACCGCTCCACGATCGCGGGCTCGTCCCGGACCCGCTCGAACAGCGCGTCCAGGACCTGGTACAGGTGGTCGGAATCGCGGAAAACTGGCATCGGGTACCTCCTTTGCGTGGGGCTGACCCTCACCCCCGGCCCCTCTCCCTGGAAGGGAGAGGGGAGTGAGCCCAGTAAGCGTCGACCTGGATCTCGGTGTGCCGTTCGAGCGCCCGGGCGATGCGTTCCAGCTCGGTGGGGCGCACCCGCTTCACGCCGGGGTCAGCCGTGGGCCGGTCGGTGCTATAGATCTGGGCCCGGGTCGGCCTGATCTCGGAGAGGGCGGTCAGCCACGCCTCGAAAGCCGGGCCCTGGACGTTGGTCACCGGGCCGTCGATCAGCACACTCTGGGTGGTCAGGCCAGGAATCTCCTTCAGTCCTTCGACGATCTGCTCCAGCTTTACCGCCGGGTCTGGACGGTTGACGCGGGCCAGCGTCGCGGGGTCTCCCGCGTCCAGCTTCATGATCGGTGCGTCAAAGAGAGCCAGCGCCTCCCTGATGTGGGGGAGATGCGCGGTGGTGGAGTTGGAAAAGATCGTCAGTCGCACGTCAGGGCAGAGCCTGTCCCGCAGGTCGCGGACGCAGGAGACGATGGATGGGAAATCGGGGTGCAGGGTCGGCTCTCCGTTGCCGGAGAAGGTGATCGTGTCGATGTCAGGCCCGTGCATCAGCAGGCCGATCTCCACCGCCCGGAGGACCCATTCCTTGTCGCGGAAGCGATGAGCCTCAGGGAAGAGCGCTTTCACTCCCGTGCGTCCATATTGACAGTAGACGCAGTCAAAGGAGCACAGTTTATAGTCGTCCGGGAGAAGGTTCACGCCCAGCGAACGGCCCAGACGGCGAGAGAGCACCGGGCCGTATGTCACGCCCTGTTGCAGCCACAGCGCTGCCATCCAGGCCTCCGATCTTGCAGTTGAAACAACGCGCCTGCGCCAGCCAGGAACAAGGCGCACACCAGGAAGGGCAGGCTCTCCCCCAACCTGGCCGCGAACCCCACGATCAGCGGCATCACGCTGAAGGAGAGGTCGATCACCGAGTCGAAAAAGGCCAGGCTCGTCGCCTGTGCCTCCTCTGCCACCACTTCCCGCTAGCCGCCGTGTTCGGAAACGTATCTCAGGCGACCATCCGGGCCGGGCTCCAGCGTGTGCAGGTCCCACTTTTGGGATTTGCTGCGCGGGCGCTCCAGTTTCTGGGCAAACAGCACCTTGTGGCCGTCGGTGCGCAGGCTGATCATGCCGTAGACGGCCACGCTCCGCTCCAGTTGTTCCACCACCTGCTCGAACTGGGCCCGCGCCCGGCGCTTCTCGGCCTCGGTCTCCGCGTCCTCGATTGCCTGCTGCAGCTCCAGGAACCGCCGCCTGAGGTGGAAGGGGTGCTTGATGTTCTCCTCGGCCGAGCGGGCCAGTTCGGTGCTGTAGATGAGCGGCCGAGCGCCCCGGCTGTGTTTGCCCAATGCCCCCAGCGTGTCAGGCCGGGGATGGCAGTGCGGCTCGGCGTCGCCACTCGACACGACGACGGCCGCCGAGTTGGCAGCCCGCAGGAACACGTCGGTAAAGTCGGCGCTGCCGTGGTGGCAGGCCTTCAGGACGTCCACCTCGAACGTGCGGCGCGCGGCCACGACGACGTCCTCCTCCTCGGCAGTGGTCCTGGCGGGCACGGTCAGCCCGGTGTAGTGCGAGAGGAGATACTCCTCGGCCGGTACGTTCAGGTCGCCACCCAGGAGCAGCGAGACGTCCCGGTAGACCAGGCGCAGGATGACGGAATGGCCGTTCTTCGTCTTGCCCACGTCGTCGATCCAGCGCAGGTAGCGCTCGCCGGCCGGCCCCGGTTCGGGCACGGGGCCGAGCACCTGGATGGACAGCGATTTGTGGGCCTCGTAGCCCGGCATAAACCCGTCGTCGGCGCACAGCATGCGGATGTCCCCCACGCGCCCGCTATCGGCGGCCGTCTTGAGCATCGACGGGTACTGGAGCTTGCCGACCAGGTCCGGGTTGTCCAATATCCGCCGCAGGGCAGGGAGGTCGGCGACGACGTCGGTCAGGTAGGTCTGCCGGGTGACTGGGTCCCGCCACTTGGGGCCGAGCCGGTCGGTCGCCTTGTCGGCGACGCGCTCGACGATGCCGTTGTGGTAGACGGACTCAAAGTGAACCTTTTCGTGCTCAAAGAGCGGCTGGAAGCCATAGTAGTGGTCCTGGTCGGGGTGGGTGATGACGGCGGCCTCGAAGGTGATCTTGTGGCGGAAGCGGCCAAACCGCCAGCGCAGGAAGCGGACCATGTTGTCGCCAGCGCCGGCGTCCACCAGGATAAATTTGTCCTCCGGGGTCACGATGAGGCATCCGTCGCCCTGGCCGATGTCGACAAAGTTCACCTCGAGCAGCCGCTCGGACTGGATCGAGTCCTGGTGGAGCCAACCGTCCACGCCCCGGGACTTGACCCGTCGCCAGTCGCCGTCAGCGTCCGTGACCTTGAGCCAGTCCCCCCAGATGAGGTGCTGCAACGCCCTCCTGCCCCTGGTCTTTCCGGGGACGGGTTCCCCGTAGATCACGGCCGACGGGTAGCCCGCGAATGCAGTTTGCTCGTTTGACATTAGGTCCTCCTTATTTCGGTCAATACCTGGGCGATGACGTCCATCCCCTGGTCCACCAGCGCCAGGTCCGCCTGGGTGCCCATGTGCCCGATGCGAAACACCCGGCCGGCCAGCGGTCCCAGCGAACCGCCGGCCCCCATACCGCGTGCCCGCAACTGCCGGTCCAACTCCTCCCAACCCAGCGACGCGGGTACCTTGAGCGCCGTGACGGTGGGGGAGCAACCGGCCTCGTCGAGCGGGTAGAGCGACAGGCCTATCGCCCGCGCCCGGTCCCGGCAGTGCTGGGCCACCCGGGCGTGGCGGGCGTAGACCCGCTCCAGCCCCTCGTCGAGGACGAGGCGACAGGCCTCGTGCAGCGCGGCCAGGCTGGCCCAGGCGGGGGTGTAGGGGAACCAGCGCTTTTCCAGCGCATCGCGATAGGGAAGCAGCGCGTCGTAGCCCGGGTAGTTCACCTCGGCGATGGTCTCCCAGGCCCGCTCGCTGATCGCCACGGCCGCCAGGTCGGGGAAGGCGGACAGTGCCTTCTGGGTCCCGATCAGGCACAGGTCGATCGACCATTCGTCGGCCAGGACGGGGGTGCCGGCGGCACTGGCGACGGCGTCCACGTAGTAGAGCGGGACCTGGTATTGGCGCACCAACTCGCCAACCAGGCCGACCGGGTTGAGCGTGCCAGAGGGGGTCTCGCAGTGGACGGCGGTCACCATCTTGGGCCGGAATTCGCGGATCGCCTCCTCGACGCGCGCAGGCTGGATGATCTCGTCGTAGCCAAACTCGACCCATTGCACCTCGGCCCCGACGGCGGCGGCCATCTCGCCGATGCCGTGGCCAAAGACGCCCGTGCTCACCGCCAGGACGCGCTCATCCGGCCGGATGCAGCTCTTGAGCGCCCCCCACAGCGCGATCATCCCTTCGCCCGTCATGATCGCGATCTGGTTCCCGGTGTTCAGAATCGTGCGTAGTTGGGCCTGAACGCCGGCGTAGAGCTGGCTGTACTCGGGCTCCAGGTCGGCCGAACCGTAGTCGGTCAGGTAGGCCCGGCGCACCGACTCGGGCACCCGGGTCGGGCCGGGGACAAGAGGAATACTGTAGGTCCGCATGATGACGGTGATTGTATTATAAGCGGGCGAGAAAGGCAAACTGTTCCCGGCGGCGCGATTGCGCCCTTGCGATGTGCATAGATTGTGGTATAATCCCAACTACGATGAACGTACGCTTGGCTCATCCCGGTAACTGCATACCGGCCCCAATGGGTGCGGCCGCCTTCTGTTCCATTCTGGACGGCGCGCGGTCGGCTGGTCGCCATGCCCGCCAGCGCTGGCCTGAGCAGACGTCCGCGGTGCACACGCCGGTTAAGACAGCACGTTATCAGCAGCATACTGCCAGCCCTGCCGGATTTTCGGCGGCGCTGTGGTTGGTCTTGGAGGTTGAGCCCGGCTCCCCGCCAGGGGAGGAGGTATGTAGAAGTCATTGACTTCCTCAGTTGGCGAGAAGCGCGGGGTCTTACTCAAGGCCCCGCGCTTTTTTCTAGTGCTGGATCTCATCCCTCCACCGGCCGGGGCGATCGGGGCCCCGGGGCTGAGGCTCTCTGGTGATGTCCGTGGTGCAGGGACGTTGCCGCGAACGATGGGGCGTACCCCCTCCCCCGGCTCCTCTCAGGACGAGCCGGGTGGGGTGATCGTCGAAGGGGACAGCGAGCCGGTGTCGCCTGCAGCCGTTCAGGTCGCCGAAGCATACCTATAGATGAGGCCGTCGTCGGGACACGGTGGGGGGATCAGGCCGGAGGCACCGTACCGGCCTGTTTGGGGGAGGGGGTCGGGAATCGATCCCGGTCGATTCCCGACCCCACTACAGGGTTATTGAGGAGGGATTGGCCCAGTCCTTCGCATAGTCATTATGGCCAGCGGCGTCTGGGTGTCAGGCAAACGGATGTGTGCCAGGGTGGCGCAGGTTTGAGAGGCAAGAATGCTCAGATGTGGTATACTAGTGGGAGGCGATTCACTGTGGCAACCGGTGTTCTTCTACTCAACGTGACATACGAACCCCTGCGGATCATCCCCATCCGGCGGGCGGTCGGTCTGATGACGCGGGGTGTGGTCGAGGGCGTGGAGGGCGTCGCGGCCCGGCTGCACACGCCCAGCACGGTTTTCGAGGTACCCTCCGTGCTGCGGCTGCGCTACTATGTGACCGTCCCCCAGCGCGGGGCCGTGTGGAGCCGGCGCAGTGTCCTCACCCGCGACCGCTACACCTGCGTGTACTGCGGTGCTCGTGTTGGCGAGTGGCATCGTGGCCGGGTTCTCACCCGTGCCGACTTTTCCGTGGATCACCTGATCCCGCGCAGTCAGGGTGGGGGCAACACCTGGGGCAACACCGCCTGCGCCTGCCGCTGGTGCAACGGGCGCAAGGACAACCGCACGCCGCACGAGGCGGGGATGCGCCTCCGGTGGGAGCCCAAGACGCCTCGCGTCAACTACCTGGTTGCCTCCGGGGAGATGCCGGCCGAATGGCGGGTCTATCTGCGAATGTAAGAGACCCTTAGGATCTTGCCTGACCGGAGACCCTAAGGGTCTTATCTACTGGCCGTAGACGTGGGTATAGCGGTCGTGGAGCTTGGCCACGTCTTCCGGCGGGATTTCCTCCGGCTGGCCCAGTTGCAGCGCCAGCCAGACCGTGTGTGCCACGTCCTCGACCATCACTGCCGCCTTGACCGCGGCCTTGGCCGTGGGACCCATCGTGAAAACCCCGTGTTGCTTGAGGAGCACGGCCGGTGACGAGCCGATGTGCTCGACCACCTGCCGGCCGATCTCCTCGTCGCCGATCAGGGCAAAGCCAGCGCAGGGAATGGGGCCGCCAAACTCGTCGCCCATTGCGGTCAGATAGACCGGGATCGGCCGGCCCAGTGCGGCGAACGCCGTGGCATAGGGGGAATGCGTGTGCACTGCACCGTTGACGTCCGGCCTGTGACGGTAGATGTAGAGGTGGCTGGCCGTGTCGGACGAGGGTTTGAGCGTTCCCTCGACCACGTCTCCCTGCAGGTTCACGACGACGTGATGCTCGGGACGCAGTTCTTCGTAGCGTATGCCGCTGGGCTTGATCACCACCAGCCCGGTCTCCGGGTCCCTGGCGCTGACGTTGCCGCCTGTCCAGGTCACCAGGCGATTCTTTGGCAATTCCAGGTGCAGTCTGTACACCTCTTCTTTCAGATGTTCAAGCATGGAACCTCGCTCGGATGCTTTTTATCCGCTTTCGCGCCAGGCGCTCGTGCTAGCCGCTGGCCAGGACTTGCTGCTTGAGGGCCTTCAAGCGCTTCATCACGTCATTTGGCCCCCGGCCGAAATAGTCGTGCAGTTTCAGGTACTCTGCGTAGAGCTGGTCGTAGGTGGCCGTGTGGGCCGGGTTGGGCCGGTAGACGACGTCCTGCAGGCGCGCCATGTGTTGTGCTGCCTCAAAGATGGTGTCGTAGCCACCGGCTTCCCTGCCCGCGGCGACGGCGGCGAACATGGCCGAGCCCAAGGCCCCCGCCTGGGCCGTAGCGGCGACGCTGATCTCCCGCCCGGTGACGTCGGAGTAGATCTGCATCAGCAGCTTGTTCCGCTCCGGCAAGCCCCCGCAGGCGACGATCTCGTTCACGGCGACGCCGTTTTTCTCGAACCCCTCGATGATCACGCGCGTGCCAAAGGCCGTGGCCTCGATCAGTGCCCGGTAGATGTCCTCTGGCCTGGTGGCCAGCGTCGCTCCCACCAGCAGCCCGGTCAGGTCCACGTCGACCAGGATGGAGCGGTTGCCGTTCCACCAATCCAGCGCGACGAGCCCGTGCTCGCCCGGCTTTTGCTGGGCAGCCTTCTCCTCCAGCAACTGGTGCGGGTTCAGCCCCCGCGCCCTGGCCTCCTCCTCGTACGCCGCGGGCACACAATTGTCCACGAACCAGGCAAAGTGGTCCCCGACGCAGGACTGGCCGGCCTCGAAGCCAAAGTAGCCGGGGATGATGCCGTCCTCCACGACGCCGCACATCCCCTCGACGGTCTTTTCCTCTGTGCCCAACACCATGTGGCAGATCGAGGTGCCCATGATGGCCACCAGCCGTCCCGGTTCCACGACCGTCGCCGCCGGGACAGAGACGTGCGCGTCCACGTTCCCAATTGGCACCGCCGTCCCCGGCCGCAGGCCCGTGATGTCGGCCATCTCCGGCGTGAGACTCCCGGCCCGCTGCCCCAGGGGATAGATCTCCCGCGATAGCTTCTCATCCACCACGTTCCGCAACTGGGGGTCGAGCGCGGCGAAGAAATCGTCGCTGGGATACCCCTGTCGCTTGTGCCAGATGGCCTTGTAGCCTGCTGTGCAAGAGTTGCGCCGCTCCTCACCGGTGAGCTGGAGCACGATCCAGTCCGCTCCCTCGAGATAACGGTCCGCCGCCTCGTAGACCTCCGGCGCCTTGTTGAGCGTCTCCCAGATCTTGGGAAAGAACCATTCGGAGGAGATCTTGCCGCCGTAGCGGGAGAGCCACGTCTCGCCTCGCTCCTCCGCGATCTCGTTCAACCGGTTGGCCTCGGGTTGAGCGGCGTGGTGCTTCCAGATCTTGACCCATGCGTAGGGGTTGTCCCGCCACTCCGGCTTTGTGCAGAGGGGCGTGCCCGCCTCGTCGATGGGCATCATCGTGCAGGCGGTAAAGTCGGTGCCAACGCCGATGACGTCGTCCGAGTTCACCCCGCCCTCCCGCAGGACGGCGGGGACCGTCACCCGCAGCACCTCGATGTAGTCCGCCGGGTTCTGCAGCGCAAAGTCGGGCGGGAGCTGCTCGCCGGTGCCGGGCAACGTCTCGTCAATCACGCCGTCGGCGTAAGCGTGGACGGTCGTGGCGACCTCCTCGCCTGTCGCCACGTCAACCAGCACCGCCCGTCCCGATTCGGTGCCGTAATCCACTCCGATTGCATATTTGCGGTCGCTCACATCAACCTCCTTTTCCGCGATCAACTCGCGTCCCTCGGATGCTTTTTATCCGCGTGATAGTAAACGTCCCAGCCCATGTACTTGCTCAGCGCCTCGTTCACGGCCCCTGCACACTGAGACAGGTTGACCGCCACGTGGTGCTCGTAGCCGTTCTCACAGATGTGGTGCAACAACCCCTGAAAGTCCGGGATGTGTACGACGCCGTAGCCGCCAAAGGTCTCCAGGGGATCATCGGTCAACTCCCCTTCGCCCAGGTAGGCACGGATGACGCCACACTCGTCGTCGGTTGAAACCCGGCAGTATGTGAACGGGCTGCTCTTGATACGTCCCACCACCGTCCCGTAGGTGTTCTCTTTGCCCACCGTTCCGGCGATGATCTCCTGGTAGTCCATCTTTGCGTCGGAGAAGACCGCCTTGGGCAGGTTGCTGCAATGGAAGACAACTCCTTTGTCGGGGTCCTCGCCATAGTTGTTGTTCCAGTCCAACAGGGCGCTGGGCCGGCCGGAGGCCAGCGCCATGGCGTACATCCCGATCGCACCGGTGATGTCCGTCTCGCAGGCGCTGGGCATCAGCGTGTTGCTCAGCATGCTCATCACCGTGCAGGGCACGATGCCAAAGAACTCTTCCATCGACGTCCAGCATTGCACCGCCGTGGCCACCAATTCGTGTTCGTCTATCCAGCGCTGCATCACCAGCGCAAACTTGGCCATCTTGAGCAGCGACTCGGCCGGGACGCCTGCGGTCGGCACGTAGGCCTTGATCTCGTCCAGCTTCTGGCGGACCTCGGTATCGTCATCCTGCAGGCGACCGACGCGGCCGAACGCCTCGGAGAGGTCCAGCGACTCTACGCTGATGCCCGACCGTTCCAGGAGCTTTTCGCTGTAGCGCACGGTGATAAAAGCCGCCGGACGTGCACCCAGGATTCCCACCTTTGCGCCGCGCAGGCCGCGTACCACCCGGCAGGTGCCGGCGAACTGGCGCAGGTCCTGGTGGAAGCTCTCGGACTCCGGTGCCACGGTATGCAGCGTGGTGAGCGTGAAGGGAATGCCGTACTGCTTCAGGTTGTTGCACGCGGACATCTTGCCGCAGAAACTGTCCCGCCGGTCCGCGATCGTCATTTTGCCCGTTTCGTCCGGGAAGGCCTGGACGAGCACCGGCACGTCCAGCCCGGACATGCGGAGTGCATTGGCCACGCCGCGCTCGTCGCCGAAATTCGGCAGCGTCACCAGCACGCCGTCAATCTCTTCGCGGTGTTCCTTGAAAAGCGCGGCGCACTTTTCGGCATCGGCCAGGCTCTCGACGCTGCCGAACGTGGTATCCTCCGGCGTGAGCGTGATGGCCTTGATGCCTTCTTCCTCCAACACCTGCAGGATCGTCTGCCGCCCGGTCTTGCAGAGATGGTCAGGGAAAAAGCCCCGGTTGCCGACGATGACACCTAACACTGATGCGTTCATAGGTATACCTCCTTCTATTCGTTATGTGTTCAAGCCCGCTGTCGCTTCTGGTCAATACGTTCCGTGCTCGAGCGCCGTATCGAACATGGTGACGATGTTTTCGGGGGGGACAAGTGCCTGGATATTGTGGACAGCGGCGAAGACAAACCCTCCACCGGGAGCCAGGTCATCGATCCGTCGCTTGACCTCATCGGCCACGTCTGCCGGCGTGCCAAAAGGCAGCACACGCTGGGTGTCGACCCCGCCGCCCCAAAATGCGATGTCCTGGCCGTACGCTTGCTTCAGTCGCTTCGTGTCCATGCCACGCGCCGAGACTTGGACCGGGTTGAGAATGTCGAACCCCAGTTCGATCAGGTCTGGGATCAGGTCGTGGACAGCCCCACAACCATGGTAGTAGACTTGAGCGTCCGTCTTGTTCTTGATCGCCTCTAACAGGCGGCGTTGCTTGGGCTTGATCATCTTGCGGTAGATATCGGGCGATATGAGCCACCCATCCTGCCCACTCACGTCGTCCCAATACGTGAAAACCTGGAGATATTCCCCCACCTGCTCCAGATAGTTGTTGCAGGACTCGATATAGATCTCGGTGATCTGGTCCATCAACCGGTCGGCAAACCTTGGCTCGGTGACCAGCGCCATGAGGAAATTCTCCAGGCCCATGGTTCTGGCGGGTTGTTCAAAGATCCCGCCCCCGATGACGGCACTGCCGACCAGGGCATAATCCGTGTTTTCGTACAGGTACCTGGCCTGTTCGCGCAGTTGGGCGTTGTACGCAGGGGGATCGGGTTGTGGCCAGGTGTAGTTGTCGAGGGCCTCCATGGTGGCTTCCTTGATAGGAAAGTCGACCCAGTCAAAGTACAGCCCGCCCTCTTTGGGCATGTGCAGTTTTGAGCCCCAACGGTCGATGAAGGCGTAGTAGTCGCCTTCTTCAAAGACGTTCAGACCTGGCGCTGTGGCGGCCGGCAACTGGACCATGCGAAAGTCTACGCCAAAACGCTCCAGCAGCTTCTCATCCAGGTAGGGCAACTGCTGGACGTAGTCGACCAGCTCGATCTCCTCTACGTCCATGCCCAGGTGTTTCTTGAGATCGACGTATGCCTCTTTATGGATCGAAGAGCAGATGCTCCCGCCCAGGTCAATGGGGATGCGGTCAGGCTCCTGGTGATTCAGGACTGATACGACTCGTTCTCGTGGGTTCATCACCTTCCCTCCCGCGTGCAAGTCTGGACGCCCAAATGCAAGCGGCTTTGGATGCCCGAACTTGTTCGGGTCTTCCTCACTGGGTGCCCACGAACCCCCTCAACAAGTTGGGGCTTCCGCACCTGCGAGAGGCTCTGGATGCCCGAACTTGTTCGGGTCTTCTCGACAGTCATAGGGAACTGTAAGGCGTCTGCGTGATCGTGTTGACCATCGCCCAAAAGTTGTCCAATGGCGTGTCAAGCTGCACGTGATGCGTCGGCCCAATGAGCAGCCCACCGTCCTTGCCCAGCGTTCTTAGACGCGCGATCACCTCGGCCTCAACCTCAGCCGGCGTTCCAAACGGCAGCGTATACTGCTCGTCCATGGAACCCCAGAAACACAGCCTGTCCCCGTACTCCTTCTTCAGTCTTTCGGGATCCATGGACCTCGGCTGAATTGGGTTGAGCACGTCCAACCCGATCTCGATCAAATCGGGGATGATCGGGTAAATCGTACCGTCCGAGTGATAGGCTACTTTGACAGTTGGATTGATGCTTTTCAACGTGGCGATAAACGTCGCCATGCGTGGTTTGAAGAAGCGACGCCAGGTGTCCGGGGAGATGAGCATCCTGTGCTGTGCCCCCACGTCATCCCCGGTCCAGATCATGTCCACGCCCATTTCTACCAGTTTCTTGGCCGCAGTGAGGTGATAGTTGAACGGAATGTCTAAAAGTTCTTCGACAAAATCAGGGTTGGTAACCAGGTCGATCAACGTTCTTTCGTAACCCCTGAGCGCCCAGGCGGTCTCGAAAACCGTCGTGACCGTGACGCCCACGATCCAGTATTCGTCCCGATGTTTCTCGATCACCCTCTCGGCTTCGACGTACAACTCGGGCCTGTTCGGGTCCGGAGGCTCATACGAGTGTACCGCCTCATCATCGGCGAGGGGATGGCCGACGATTTCCGTGTAATGCCCTCTGCCGAATCTGGTCTCGTATCCCACGTTCTTCCACCCGACTCCCCATTCGTCGGTGTAGGAGACTCCGTCTTCGCTGTATACTTCCGTGGCGTAATACGAGTTGGCCCACCCAACGGACGTCAACAGCATGTCTTCATCCAGCGTGCGCTCCAACACGTACGTGTTACCGCCGCCGTGGGGGTTGTGGAGATCCGCGTCTGTTAGCCCCAGTTCATTCCTCAGCCGTGAGGCGAACTCGGGTGTAAAGCTGACTTGCATGGGGCACCGATCCGGCTCCTCGTGGTTGAGAGCCATCAGCACGCGATCTCGGTGTTTCATGCTTGCCCCCCTTCCACCCTGATCTACGCCAGCCTTCTGCTCAGGACAGAGTGCATCGACACAGAGATGATGATGATCAGACCATATATCAGTTGGATCCAGAATCCCGTCAGGCCGATGGCGACAGTTCCGGCCTCTATGGTGCCGATGATGAAACACCCGATAAACGTCCCCAATATCGTCCCCGTTCCGCCAAAGACCGAAGTGCCGCCCAGGAACACGGCCGCCAGCGTTCTCAGGAGTTGTCCTTCACCCACAGTTACCCAGAGGTAGGATACTTCCAGGCTGGACAGGACACCCCCGAACGCCGCGGCGAGACCGACGATCGCAAACACCATCATCCTTGTCCGGTCGACGTTGACGCCCATGAGCCTCGCGCTGTCGACGTTGTCTCCGATCAGGTACACGTGCGCTCCGAATTTGTGGCGGTTGAGCAAGACCCACACGAGTACGCCCACCACGATGGCCCAGATCATCTGGGCGGGTACGTAACCCGCTAACCTGCCCACCAGCGCTTTCTGCAAGATCGTCCCCCTCAGCGGCACGAGCGAAGTCCCGCGGGCATTCGTCACGACCAGGACCACGCCTCTCCAAAAGAACTGGGTGCCGATCGTCGTCACCAGGGATGGAATTCCCACCTTGACTACGATGATGCCGTTTAACAGCCCGGCCAGGAACCCGGCCAGCAGGCACACGAAAAACGCCAGCACTACGTTGCCGGTCGGTTTAAAAATAGCGACAAAGACCACCATTCCTACTGCCATAATGGATGGAAAACACAGATCCGTCTCGCCCGCAATCACCGCCATTGTCAGGGGCAAAGCGACGACGGCAAAGAACGGTATCGTCGACATGTATGCGGCATAGATTTGAGGTGAAAGAAACGTCGTCGGCGCTCCGACGATAAATAACACCCATATCGCCAGAAAGACGCACAGGATGCCGATCTGCAGCCCGTACCTGCGGGCAAACCTGGCGACGCTGGCCTGCCGCAGTTGTCTTCGGGTGATGGCTCCAGCATGGTCTTCAACGCGAGAAGTCATTTCAACTCCCTCTCTGTTATCCTGATTGGTGTACGACGTGCTTGATCAGATAAAGTTGCCGTGCCAGTGCCGCCTGGCACGTGGCTGTCAGTCCAGGCTCCCTGTCTGCGCTACCCGATACATCTTGTCCATGAGCTGGTCCAACGTGATGTCTTTGGTCGAAAACTCGCCCGCGACTGCCCCACGGTCCAACACGACCACCCGGTCCGCCACTGAATACACGTGAAACACGTTGTGGTCGATGAATATGCACGACTTGCCGGCTTTCTTGATACCCCGCACGAAATCCAGCAGTTTCCTGGTCTCTGCCAGCGACAGGCCCATGGTTGGCTCGTCCAGAATGATGAGCTCGGCGTCAAAGTGCAGGGCTCGCACGATCGCGACGCCCTGTTTTTCTCCTCCCGAAAAGGTCCTGACTACCGCGTCCGACGCGACTGCCGATGACGTAAACCCCATCGACTCAACCATCAGTTTCTGGGTCTCTCGCTTCATCGCTCTCACGTCAAGGAAGCCAAGGCGGGTCGTCAACTCCCGCCCCATAAAGATGTTTCGCCACAGGGTTTGGAGGTCCGCCAGGGCTCGTTCCTGGTAGACCGTTTCGATGCCAAGTTGTCGGGCTCTGGCGACGGACAGACCCTCCACTTTCTCCTGGTTGAAGTAAATCTCGCCACTGTCTGGTTGATAATAGCCAGTGACGATCTTGATCAGTGTGGACTTGCCAGCTCCGTTATCACCCAGCAATCCCACGACTTCGTTGCGCTCGACTGCAAAGTCGACCGAGCGCAGCGCTTCGACTTCCCCGAAACGCTTGGAGGTGTTTCTCATCTCGAGTATGCAATCCATCAGACGATCTCCTCGTAATTCACGTGAACCTTGCGAAGGTTACACACAGGCCTGGCAGGTGAAGCATTCTTGGCTGGCACAGACCCGTGTGGGTTCTGAAATCCTCGTTAAATCTTCGCAAGGTTCAAGTGTAGATAGAGGGCAAGCGGCACTGGATGCATTGGTTCCCAGCGCACACAATTGCCGCACGCCTCTCGGCGCGACGAGCATGCGCCGCGAACCATCGTGCCGCTTGCCCCGCATAGGTCTATCTCCGCAACGCGTCCGGCGGGATACGGTCTGCGCCGTTTGCGTGGCCTGAGGAGCTAGACTGCGAATGTCCCTACCTGATCTGCTGCTCGACGAGCGGGGCTAGTATCTCGACGTTGTCTGCGTGTGCAAAGCCGGACCCCGTATCGGTGTGGAGCCCAGAGAACCCGTATTTCTTTGTCAGACAGAGCTGCACGATCGGCAGGTAGCCCTGCAGGAAGGGTTGCTGGTCGAGCACCAGGTCCGTCCACCCCCCCCGGATCGCCTCCAGCGTGGCGGGCGAGAGGTCGAATCCGATGCCGACGATGTCGTCTGGGCCTTTGCCAGCGGCCTTCAGATACGCCTCCAGCGTGGAGGTCAGTCCCCCGTGGTCGGTGCAGACCACTTTGACGTCGGCGTGGGACGACGCGTACCCGGTAAAGATCGGGATGCCGACCGAAGCGTCCGCGTTTGTGGCAGAGTCGATCTCGATGTAGTCGACCGTCAGCCCGGCCTCCTCGAAAGCATCGATGACGCCTTGCGTCCTCAACCCGCGGGTGGGTTGCGACAAAAGCCCCCACACCATGGCCCGATCGCCCGATTGGAGACCGAATCGCTTTATGGCTTCCTGGCCCAGCATGTAGCCGGAGGCGTACAACTCCTGGCCGACGTAACCGAACCCTTCGCCCTTGTATTTCGCTTCGATCCGATCCAGCGTCGTGTTCTGGCTGGTCACGAGGATCCCCTGGGCCCTGGCTTCGTCGATCGCGGTTTCGAACGCGTCATCTCCAGGGTGCCCCATGACGGCGATCCCGTCAGGCTTGGTGGCGGCAGCTTCTTTGAACTGTCGGACCATCTTCTCGGGGTCCCAATCCGAGAACACGTACTCGACGGTGGCTCCCAGGTCTGCTTCTGCTGCTTTCGCCCCGTTGTAGACGACGGTCCCAAACGGGCATCCTGGTGGCCCTCCGGGGAAGAAGACGAGCTTTACACCTTCGCAGGTCTTGCCGGTGGCGCTGACGGGGGCCGCTTCTTCGGCGGGGACTGGCGCAGCCGCTGGTGCACAGGCGGTAACCAGCACCGATACGACGACGAGTGTGCAGATGAGCCAATTGGATCTCTTCAGGTTCACTTTTTTCCTCCTTATGGACGGCTGTATGAGGTTTTTTCCTTGGATCGATCCTGCTTGGGGAACGTATAGCGTGCAACGTCGTCAGTTGAGCGAGCATCACCTCCTTTCAAGCCATACCAGGGCTGTGGGGCTGCCCGTGGTCTGGGTGCAGCAGTGGTCTGTCATAGGGGGGAGGCTGGAGGGCACATTGCCCGGCAAGGGGATGTCTCTGTGACCAGTCTTGTCGGCCTCCGAGAGTAGGGGAAGGGTGAATGTGACGTGACCCCCGCAGATTATGCGAGCACCCATGTTAACGTTTCCGGTATCGTAAACTATAGCACAGGGCGAGGCCGCTGTCAAGTGACTGATGCAGCAATTCGCTCAGGCACCGGCGCTCTCTCTGATAATCAGTCGCGGTTTGAGCAGGATCGTTTCAGGTTCGTACACGACCTTTGGCTCCTGGTTTGCCTCAATCGCTTGGAGCACTTGTTCTACCGCGATACAACCCAGGCGATGCAGATCTTGCTTCACGGTCGTAAGCGGCGGCCAGTAGTAGGCGGCCTCGGGGATTCCGTCAAAACCGACGACCGCCAAATCCTGCGGCACCTTCAGCCCCCTCCGACAGGTGACCTGCAAGACACCGAGCGCCATCTGGTCGTTGGCGACGAACACCGCGTCCATCTCTCGATACTGGTCCAGCAACTGGCGAATGGCCTTCTCTCCACTTTCAGAAGACCAATCGCCCTCCACCGACTGGTCCTCGCTGACGCGTATGCCAGCATCCAGGAGCGCGTTTTGCCAACCGGCCTGGCGTTGCCGGGATTCCCACCACTTCAATGGGCCGGCGACGTGGCCAATGTGCCGATAGCCCTGCTTGAGCAGGTACTCGGTGGCTATCCTTCCTCCCAGGTAGTTGTCGACCGAGACGATGGACAGATCAGGTCGCTGGTGCATGGTGAGAAAGACGATGGGTACCGGCAAGTCGTTCAGTCGATCGGCGAGCCAATCGCGATTGTCGCTCACCTCGGCCACGGCCCAGATGATCCCATCTACCTGTCTGGCGAGCAGCGCGTTGAGAATCGGCTCGACGTCGCTCGTGTCGAACTCGGGCAGCTCTTTCAACAGGAGTGAGTAGCCCATCGCCTCGGCCTGTTCTGTGATGCCGCTGAGCGTATGGGAAGGTCCAACGTATTCCAGCCCGGCGGTCACAACCCCCAGTGTGTGACTCCGCTGCCGGATGAGGCTGCGGGCGAGGGCACTCGGTTGGTATCCCAGACGCTCGATCACTTCCAGAACGCGCTGGCGTGTTTCCGGGGCCACGTCGGGACGGTCGTTGGTCACGCGGGAGACGGTCTGGGTTGAGACGCCGGCCTCTTGGGCGACCTGCTTGATGGTCACCCGTTTTCTCTTGGGGTTCATCATCCGCTTGCCCTTCCCGGCTGTCATCGTTCACGGTATCGATAACATAATAGCATGGAAATCCATCGGCGTCAAGAGGCAGGACCGGGATGTCCTCATCCACGACCGGGATGTCCTCATCCGCCGTGACGGTTGCAGCACACCGGGCCGGCGGGTTGCGTGGCTTGCCCCAGCGTGCTACAATACGACACGCATCGCAGCCTTCCTGAAGCCAGGCGTACGGCAAGGATGGCGTGGCATGGAGAGCATATGATGGCACTGACGAGAAAAGAACGGGTGCAGCGCGTCCTCTCACGCCAGCCGGTCGATCGTCTGCCCACGCAGGTTAACTATACCCGCGCTATGGGTGAAAAGCTGGCCGCCTTTCTGGACGTTCCGATGACAGATCTACCCGACCGGCTGGACAACCACCTGCTACGTGTCGATCTGACAGTTCCCCACCGCGTCAGTGACGACGGCAAAATCGCCTATGACTGGTGGGGCGTTGGCTGGAGCACGGAGACGGAGGGTTACTGGCCTGCGGACTCTCCCCTGTCCAGGTCTGACGTGCTGGATGAATATCCGTGGCCCGATCCCAACGACTTGCATTTGCTGGACGAGGCACGACGGGCGATCGTCGCCGATGAAGGTCGGCACTTTGTCGCTCCCAACTTTGGTTTCTGCTTGTTCGAGCGAGCGTGGTCGCTGTGTGGCTTTGAGACGCTGTTGATGGACCTGGTGCTGAAACCGGCCTTCGTCGAGGAGTTGCTGGAGCGCATCACCGACGTTCAGGTTGCACTGGCCCGGCGTTTCGTCGCCCTGGGCGTGGACGGCGGCTACTTTGGCGATGACTATGGCGCGCAGCGAGGAATGCTCTTCTCGCCCAAAATGTGGCGCGCCATGTTCAAGCCACGCCTGGCTCGTCTCTTTGCCGTCTTCCGGGAGGCGGGCTTGCCCATCATCATGCACTCGGATGGGGACATCTCTGCGATACTGCCCGATCTGGTCGAGATCGGCGTGACCATGCTGAACCCGGTGCAGCCGGAGGTGCTGGACCACGCCTGGCTGAAACGAGCCTTCGGCGATCGACTGGCGTTCTACGGCGGGCTGTCTCAGCAGACCGTGTTGTCTCGGGGCACGCCGGCGGACGTGCGGGCCGCGGTGGCGGAATGCGCGCGTACGCTGGCTGCCGATGGGACGGGCTTGCTGATCGGCCCGTCCCATCGCATGACGTCGGAAATCCCTTTGGAGAACGTGAACGCTATGCTGGACGCGTTCGCGGCGTTGTAGAGAGGAGAACCATGGACGAAAGCGACCGCCAGGTGTTGATAGGCGAGGAGTTTGCTCGCCGCTTCGGCCACAAGCCTGAGGTGTGGGTGCGGGCGCCGGGTCGCGTCGACCTGATGGGCAGCCACACGGACTATAACGACGGATACGTGTTGACACTGTCCATCGACCGGGACGTGTGGATCGCGGCGCGGCCGCGAGCTGACCGCAGCGTGACCGTCTACTCGCTGAACTCTGGCGGCGGCGGCCCGTTCGACCTGGGCGACATCGCGCACGACGAGGTCTCGCCCTGGACGAACTATGTGCGCGGCGTGGCCCACGTCCTGCAGGACGTGGGTTACCAGTTGCGCGGCTGCGACGCCCTCATACACAGCACCGTCCCGGTCAGCAGTGGGTTGAGCTCGTCGGCCGCGTTGGAGGTGGCCACGGCCATGCTTTTTGTCGTGATGGGGGGCTGGAACGTTGATCCGGTGCAGTTGGCGCTGCTATGTCAGCGGGCTGAGAACCAGTTCGTGGGCGTGAACTGCGGCATACTCGATCAGTACACCTCGGCCATGGGGCAGAGCGGGTGCGCGTTGCTGCTGGACTGCCGGAACCTGACCAGCGAGCTCGTGCCTGTGGCCGAAGACATGTGCATGGTCATCTGCGACACGCGGGTCAAGCGAGAGTTGGCCGGCTCTGCGTACGCCGAGCGGCGGGCACAGTGCGAGGAAGGTGCCCGCCGGTTGGCGCGCTTTTATCCCGGCGTGCGTGCACTGCGCGACGTGACGCTCGGCCAGTTCATCGCCCACGAGGGGGACCTCCCAGCGGTGGTGGCGCGGCGCTGCCGCTTTGTCATCGAGGAGAACGAGCGGGTGGGGCGGATGGGAGAAGCCCTCGGATGCTTTTTATCCGCGTCGGCTGGCGGTCGGGAGGCCATTGCTGAACTGACGAGCGCGTCGTACGTGGGCGCGCGTGACCTGTACGAGATCGGTTCTCCGGAGATGGCGGCGATGATGGACGCCATGCTGGGTGCACCCGGCGTCATCGCTGCCCGGCAGGCGGGCGCGGGGTTCGGGGGCTGCATGATGGCGTTTGTGGAACAGGCGCAGACAGGCGCATTCATGCGGCACGTGGAGCGAGCGTACACCGCTGCGACGGGCATCCAGCCGCAGATCTATCCCACGCGAGCGGCTGCCGGCGCGGGCCCCCTATGACCGAAATCTAAAAGCTCCCGCAGGTGCCTTCCCACAAGCGCCTATCCGTCTTTATCCCGGCGATCCGTGTCAAAGCTCCCGCAGGTACCTTCCCACAAGCGCCTATCCGTCTTAATCCTGGCGATCCGTGTCAAAGCTCCCGCAGGTACTCGCCCATCAAGGGCCATAGCCGCCTGTACTTTTCGAACTGGCTCTCATACCGTTTGTGCTGCTGGGGGTCCGGCTCGAAAGCCCGCTCCAGGCTCACCATCGCCTCGACGCCAGCTTCATAGGAGGGGAACGCACCACTCCCGACGCCGGCCATGATCGCCGCGCCCAGAGCGCCGGCCTCGGTGATCTTGGGCCGGACGAACGGTCGCCCCAAGATGTCCGCGCAAACCTGAATCCACGCGTCCGACTTGCTGCCGCCGCCCACCGCCCGGAAATCGGCGATCTCGATCCCGGTGGGAGCGAGCGACTCGACGCACTCTTTCAGGTAGAACGTGGTCCCCTCGATGATCCCCTTCAGGATGTCCCCCCTCGACGTCTCGAGCCGCAACCCGGCGATCACCCCGCAAGAGTCCGAGACGAACGCTGGCGGCCCGGTTGTCGTAAAGTGCGGTAGGACCATGACGCCGCTCGGCCCTTCCGGGATCTCTGCGATGAGATCCGCGTAGATATCTCTCCCCGCCTCCTCGGCCTGTCGGCGCTCCGCTGCGGCGAACGTGTCCCTGAACCACTTGACCAGCGACCCGCCCTGGTTGTAGATGAAGCTGACGTACTTTCCGGGCACGGCGTGATGCTCTGTGTTGAGCCCGCGCTCGATCATCACCCGGATGCTTTCTATCCGCCGGATGCTTTCTATCCGCACGGGCTCGCGCCGCTGGCTGAACACCGGCGTGATGCAGATAAATGTCCCCATGCCGTAGACGGCGCGGCCCTCCTGGATCACGCCACAGCCCACCGCGTTGGCGCACTGATCGTGCGCGCCGGTGACGATGGAGACGTCAGAGGGCAGGCCTAGTTCACCTGCTACGCGGTCGGAGACGGTGCCGATCACCGTGCCTGAAGGAGCGGTGCCGGGAAGTTTGGCGCGATCGAGCCCGGCCAGCTCCAGGAGCTCCTCCGACCAGGCTTCCCGGTCGACGTCGAAGAGCAGGGTCCGGTTCGCCAGCGAGTAATCCACGACCGGTTCCGCGCCGAGCATGAACGAGACAAAGCTGCCCCAGAGGAGAAATTTGTGCGCCCGCTCGTAGAGGTGGGGCTGATGCTCCTGGATCCACATCAGCTTTGTCAGTCCGTAGTGATTTCCGAGCGTGTTGCCGTTGATCCGATAGAGACGCTCGTCCGCCAGGGCGCTGCCCAGGCCGTCCAGATACTCTTCCCCTCGCGCATCAAAGTTCAGGATGGACGGGCCGAGCACCTGGCGATCCTCCGTCACCGGGACCGTGGCCTCTCCCAGCGATGACACCGCCAGGGCGCTGATGGGATCCGGGGCAGAACCTGATACGACCTCGCTGATCGTTCGTTTCACCTTCGCCCATACCTCCAGCGCGTCCAGCTCTGCCCACCCCGGTTCGGGTCTCTGAACGTCGTATTCCTCGTACGCGGACGCAAGCAGGTGCCCCTCTTCGGAGAACACGGCCGCCTTGCACCCCGTGGTGCCCACATCGATCCCAAGGAGGCTCATTTCGTGCTCTCCTTCATCGTGCTGGAGGTCTGACCCGCCACCAGTTTTGTGGTTCCGGCCAGGCCGAAATAATCCCGTATGAGCCCGGATGTGCGCTCGTACACCGCGTCCTGGGCGGCGGCCACGCTCCCCGATCCTCTCAGGGCCGCCTCGTAGGCCTGCCGGATTTCGGTGCCGACGTTCACCTTGGCGATGCCCTTCTTGATCGCGGCGAGCAGGTACTGCCGCTGCACTCCGGACCCGCCGTGCAGGACGAGCGGTATCCCGGTCGCTTGACGCAGTCTATCGAGATGGTCCAGGTTCAACCTGGCGGCGATTTTTTTTCTGTCCCTCAGCGCATCCGAAACCGCTCCATGGACGTTCCCTATGGCCACTGACAGCCAGTCACAATCGGTCTCGTGCACGAAACGCTGTGCCTCTTTGACGTCCGTAAAGCCTCGACCGGACTCGAAGAGTTCTTCGTAAGGCGGGAGGGGCCCCGCTTCGTGTCCCAGGACAGCCCCCAGTTCGGCCTCGCACGGGATGCCGGCCCCGTGCGCCATCTCCACGACCTGCCGCGTAGCCTTGATGTTCTCCTCCAGGTCCAGCCGCGAGCCATCGACCATGACGGACTGGTAGCCCAGGCCAATCGCCTCCCGGATGATCGAGAGATAGTCCACCTGCCGATTGTCCTCGTCGATCACCGGCACGTGATCCAGGTGAAGCCGGACGTAGTCGGGATCGTTCCACTTTACGAACTCTTCCAACACGGCGGCCGCGCCTCGGCTCTCGAACTTGATCCATTCCAGGCGTGCTGTCTCGATCAGCGCAAAGGAATCCTGGTCCACCACGGCCCGGATCACGGGCGCGACCATGGGAAGGTACGGCACGTTAAAGGCTGGGATCACCGTCCCTGTCTGGCTGGCGTTGTCCACCGGATGTTTTCCATCCGCGATGTCGGAAGTGCTCTGCATATGTATCACCCTTCCTGGGGCACAGCCACCTCAAAGCCCAGATAACGCTCCAAAGCCTCACGCACAGGGGCATGGACCAGCCCCGGGGTCACGCTCACGTGGTGACGATAGCCGTTGTACCCGACGTGGAGCAGCACGTCCTGGAGGCGCTCGATCTCGGCCACGCCCGCACATCCAAAGAAGTCGGCCGGGATCTCGTCCCCGGTGAACCTGCCCTGGCCCAGGTAGAACCGCAGCCTGCCTGAATCTGTGAGCATGCTGCCAAAGGTAAAGTCAGATGGCGCGATACGTCCGACGTGGCAACCGTAACTGCATCCCTCGCCCACCGTATTGGCCAGGATGGCGTGGTCCGCGATCCGCCCTCTGTCCGCCATCAAGCGCCGGGGCACCGGGCCGCAGTGGAACAGGATGCATTTGTCGTCCTCGTCGCCATAGTTGTTGTTCCAGTCCAGGCAGGTCGCTGGCTCGCCAGATGCCAGGTGCAGCGCGTGCATGGCCACCGCGTTTCCGACGTCCACTTCACAGGCCGCAGGCACGCCCCGGTTGTTCAACTCGCCCAACAGAACGCAAGGGGATATACCAAGCTGTTCCTGCAGCTCGATCCAGCACCGAAGCGCGATCGCGTCCATTCGATATTCTTCGATAATCGCGTCCAGCACCACGCCGAGCCTGACGATGGTGTCGAATGCCTCTTTGGGCACGCCTTGCCAGGACGTGTACTCTTTTAGCGTCTCGGCCTTTGTCTTGTAGGCTTCGTCCCCTGACTGCACCGCGCGTATGCGGGCGAACACGTCCGCTAGGTCCAGCGTCTCCATCGTGATGCCGTGCCGCTGCAGCGCAACCTCGTCGATGCGGACGGTCTTGAAGGCAGTGGTGCGCGCACCGATTGCGCCGACGACCATGCCCTTCATCCCGTTGACCACGCGGCATACCCGGTCAAAGTGATCGACGTTGGCCTTGAACCGGTCGATCGAGGGGCTCACGACGTGCGGCTTGAGTGCGGTGAATTTGACCCCGTACTGGCGAAACACGTCCATGATGGATATCTTGCCGCAGAACGCATCCCGCCTGACCTCCGGTGCCATCTTGTCCATCTCGTCTGGGTATGCCTGTACGAGGATCGGCACGCCGGCCTCTCCCAGCGCTGCCACGGCGCCGGTCTCGTCGCCAAAGTTGGGGAGGCAGAGGATGACGCCGCCGAACCTGCCCCGGTTTTCCTGCAGAAAGTTGGCGTATATCTCGCCCTCTCTGGGCGTCTCGACAGCGCCATACCGTGTGACGTTCTCATCGAGCACCAGGACCTCGTGTCCCCACGCTTTCAGCACCCGGGGCAGTTCCTCCCTGGCCTCGGCGATCAGCGACGCGGGGAAAAATCCCCGGTTCCCGAAGAAAAGCGCAAACGTTGTTTTCTGCATGATGCTCTCCTTTATTGCCTCAATTCTACACTGATAGAGATTCTCGCGCCAATCGTAGAAGCAGAGCGCCTGGCAAGAGACGACTCCTCTCTCGATCAGCCACCAGACGAGCGCGAACTGCCTGCCAGTAGTATCAGCACATCTCGGGGTGCGATTGTGACTTTTCCTTCGCAGGCCGTCTCCCTTAGCAGATCCGTGCTGTGTCCGTCCAGGTCAACCTCTTGCGCGTGGCCGGTGTGATTGAGCAGAAATAGCAGCCGATCATCTCCTTGCCAGCGCTCGGTCACCTCGACTCCCTCCGGCGCGGCGACGATCGGCTGCAATCCAGCCAGGCCGAGCAGCCAGCCAGCCAAACTCTCGTACAGGTCGGCGTCGCCCACGGTCCCCACGTACACGACCTGTCCCTGCCCGAATTGGTTCAGCGTGATGGCTGGTTTGCCCGCGGTATAGTCCTGCGTGTAGCGCGCGATCACGGTCGCACTGTTGGGCTTCAGGACATCGCACCAGACGCTAGCAAAGACAGGGTGAGGGGAACGTAGCTCGGGCACGGTAAACTCGAGTTCGTTGCATACGTTGGGAGGCAGAGAGTCATACTCCTCCACTTCCACGCCGCACAACCCGGCCAGCAGTCCGGGCAAGGGCACGTCGACCACCGCATTGGCTGTGTCCTTCACGCCGGTGCGCGATGTGACGACGAGCACGCCGCCTGCCCGTATAAACCGCTTGAGGTTCTCGGCCGTGGCCTCGGAGACGACGTGGAGCGCTGGAGCCACGACCAGCTTGTAGGCTGACAGGTCGGCGGTCGGGGCCACCACGTCAACCGGGACGTGGTGATCGTAGAAGGCGTGGTGGATCTGGTGGAAATGGGCAGAATAACTGAACTGCGGGTTGTTTGCTTGAATCTGGAAGGCGAAACGCGAGTCGTACGAGAGAATCATGGCGACGGAGGGCTTGACGGTTGAGCCGTGAAGCTGCTCGCCGGCCTTTTTGATTTCGCCTCCCATGCGCTTGATTTCCTCGTAACGCCGGCCGGGTCGTCCGTGGTGGTCGAGCAGACCGTGCCAGTACTCTTCCGTGCCAAAGCGCGCCGTCCGCCACCGGAAGAAGACGATACCGTCTGCGCCGTGCGCGATGGACTGATAGGCCCACAGCCGCAGCTCGCCGGGGCGTGGGGCCGTGCTCACCGTCTCCCAGCCACTCGGCCCGGCCTGCTGCTCCATCACCCAGACGTTCTGGCGCTTGAGGCCGCGCATGGTGTCGCAGGAGAGGGCCGCCTGGCTCGGATCGACGTCTGCCCGCATATCCCAGAACCCGCGCGGATAGTTGTCCCAGGCTACAAAGTCGAGATCCCGGGCCATGTCAAAGTAATCGATCTGGTCGTAGCCGAAACCCATAAAGTTGTGGGTGACGAAATGCGCGGGGCACTTGTCCCGCAGGATCTCCACCTGCATCTGCTGAACCGCCACGTACGAATCTGACGAGAAGCGGAGAAAATCGAGGGCCAGGCCGGGGTTGGGCGAACCACCGGTCGTGAGCGGCAGGGGAACCTGGTCCCAGTCTGTATAGGTGTGGCTCCAGAAAATCGTGCCCCACCTCTGGTTGAGGGCGTCCAGCGAGCCGTAGCGGTCTCGCAGCCACTCCTGGAAGGCGCGAGCGCAGATGGGGCAGTAGCAGCGGCCGCCAAGCTCGTTGTCGATTTGCCACCCGATCACCGCCGGATGGTTCGCATAGTGTTTGGCCATGTGCGTCACAATGCGCCGGGTGTACTCGTGATAGACCGGGTTGTTTGGGCAGTACTCGCGCCGGTTGCCGAACGTCACACGCCGGCCGTCCTCGCGCACGCGAAAGAACTCGGGACTCTGGGCCATCAGCCACGGCGGCGGCGAGGCGGTGGGCGTCCCCAGGACGACCCGGATGTCGTGAGAGGCGAGGATAGCGATCGCGCGGTCCAGCCAGTCAAAGTCGTACTGTTCCTCCTGAGGCTCCATCTTTGCCCAGGCGAACTCGGCCAGGCGCACTACGTTAAAGCCTGCCTCGGCCATCAACCGCGCGTCCTCCGGCCAGCGGTCCTCCGGCCAGTGCTCGGGAAAGTAGTCTACGCCGAAATGGAACATATAATTACTCCTCTCGGGTGAGAAGCGCGACGCCGTAGGGCGCGAGCCTTAGCTCATCCGTCACCGCCAGCCCGCTGAGATGCTCGTGCGCGGGCCAGGGCAACGGTACGACCTGCGCCACCCGTTCGTGGTTGATCACGACAAAGCTCTCCTTGCCTGCGGCATTCACCCGTTTGCGGACCTCTACCCCCTGGCCCGTCTCCATCGTTGGCCGGATGCCTGCCGTTTTGAGGATGCGGTCGATGAACACCTGCTGAGCGGCCTCATCGAGGTACGCTCCCACAAAGTACACCAGCCCCCCGCGATACGAGTTTACCGCGATGCCGACTTGATCGTCGAGCCAGCCGTTCGACGGGCCATACCGGGCGATGGGGCAGACGACGTCGTTCAGCACGTTGAGCCGCTCCGCCCAGAGCCGCGAGACGCCGGAGAACCAGTTCCCTTTGACGGGAACCTCGTCCCGCAGGGCGTAGTATTCCTCCACCTCGACGCCGGCGATGTCGGCAAGCGGCCCTGGCTGGCGAGAGGGCAGAAGGGCGTTGTACTCGTCCTTCATCCCACAGCGAATCGTCAGCACCAGGTGCCCACGCCGTCTGACGAAATCCTTCAGTTGCTCGACGCGGCCCTCGTTCAAAAGCAACAAAGCGGGTGCAATCACCAGCCTGTAGCCCTTGAGCGGCGCGTCGGTGGAGATGACGTCGACGGCGACGTTTCGCGCGGCAAGCGGGCGGTAGTAATGGGTCAGGTGCGCCACGTAGTCAAAGTCGCGATGGTGGCGCTGCCACTGGATGGACCAGCGACTGTCATAGGAATTGAGGATGGCGACGCGGGCAGGGGTCTTGGAACCGGCGAGGAGGGGCGAGGCAGTCGCGAACTCGCGGCCCAGTTGTTGGACCTCCTCGTAGAACGGCCGGGGCTGGCCCGATTGATCCACCAGCGTGCCGTGATACTGCTCCTGTCCACTGGGTGCCGAGCGCCATTGCCAGTACAGGACCGCGTCCGCGCCGTGGGCCACCGCGTGCCAGGCCATGGCCCGCGCCTCGCCTCTGTTCAACGTGTTGTTGACCGGCGACCAGTTGACGCTGCCCGGCTGCGTCTCCATGAGCCAAAAGTTCTGGCGCTTGAAACCGCGCACGAGGTCGTGGGCCGCGCCCGTCGTCTTGTAGTCGTGATGTCCCGTGCCCACGTACCAGTCCCACGATGCCAGGTCCAGGTCTTCCGCCAGCGCGTAATGGTCAAACCCGTCGAACCAGTTCATAAAGTTGTGTGTGACCCACACGCCGGGCGGCAGGTGTGGGCGCAGGACGTCGAGTTGCAGTCGCTGGAACTTGCGGTAGCTTTCGGTGACAAAATGCTTGAACTCCAGCATCAGTCCAGGATTGTGCGGGCCGATGGGGAGCGGGATTTGCTCCCACGCGGAATACGTCTGGCTCCAGTAGCGGGTGGCCCAGTGATGGTTGAGTGCGTCCAGCGAGCCGAACTTTTCCGCCAGATACTGCTGAAAGAGACGCTGGCAACGATCGCAATAGCAGACGCGGTTGTACTCGTTGTCGAGTTGCCAGCCGACGACGTGCGGGTTCGAACCGAAACGCTCCGCCATGGCCTCGACGATGCGGCGCGTCGCGGCGTGGAACTCTGGCGCGTTGACGCAGTAGTGGCAGCGGTTGCCGAACTGGACCCGGCGTCCGCGTTCATCCACGGCCAGCATGTCGGGGTGCTGGCGCACCAGCCAAGCCGGCGGCGCGGCGGTGGGTGTGCCGACGACGGAGACGATATCGGCGGCTGCCAGCAGCGAGATTGCGCGCTCGAGCCAGTCGAAATGGAACTCCCCCTCCGCCGGTTCGAGCGTTGACCAGGCGAACTCTGCCATGCGCACGACCGTCAGCCCGGCCTCGCGCATCAGGCGAACGTCTTCGGGCCAGCGATCCTCCGGCCAATGCTCAGGGTAATACGCCGCGCCGAGATGCAAGTGAGAGGTGTAGGGGTCGGGGATGCTATGCAATTCGTGATCAGTCATCCGAGTTCTCTCCATCGTGAAAACAGGTTCTGGATATGCAGGGCCTGCTCTCAAGTGTGTCCGAGCTCCTAATCCGTTTTAATCCTGCAAATCCGTGTCAGGTTCCAGCCGAAGGGCCTGGTCTCAGGCGTGTCCGAACTCCTAATCCGTCTTAATCCTGCAAATCCGTGTCAAATTGTCTAGTTCGTGGGGATCGTTCGCCAGCGTGCTCTCACATCCGCCAGCTAGGCTCAAACTCGTAGCGGACGTCGTCAATCGAACCGCCAACGAGGTCGATCTCATCCAACTGGTTGGTGCCCAGCCCCAGCTCATGGGCCATGTTCAGGTAGTTGTCACCGCGCAGGAAAGGCGCGTTGGGCGGCTCGATGGTCGGGTCGAAGCCCATTGCCGCGGTGGCGACGGCGTCTGTCGCCACGGGATCCTTGCCCGCGATCAGCACGCCCGGTGCTACCGGGTTAAAGCTTCCTCTGGGCGCTTCGCCCCCTTCCGCGGTTTTTATGCCGTCGATCAGGGCCAGGTGGATGGGACGCGCCCGGTTGAGGTCCAGGATCACTCGCGGCAGCCGGGCCTTCGCCTCGTCGCCAGGCCCGTGAAGGGCGGAGCGCCACCAGTGTTCCTCGCTGAGCCGGTAGTGGCTGACCGGCACCAGGCCGATCAGGTTTTTCATCGAGTGCGTGACACCGCAGTTGTAGTGGCACTTCATCTTGGCCACGGACACGAACGCGTCAACCTCTTGCAGGATGGGGTTGAGAAACAAGTCCTCGTAGATGAACCAGCCCTCTCCCACCGGCGTAGAGGCGAAATCGCTGTAGGGATACGGATCGTTCAAATCGACCAGCGTGGCACCCAGAGCCGCCGCCGCCTCCTCGTACCCGAACAAGGGATACGATTCCGCGTCGTAGACCGCCTCGACGATGAAGAGCTCGCGAGCGCCTGCATCGCGCAGCAACTCGCACACCGCGCGGACCACCTCGGGGTGGGTGAGGTAGCTTTCCGTCGCGGACAGGCCAGCCGGTGGATCGAAGTAGGTCCCGCCGGTCAGGTTCACCTTGATCGCGACCCGATCCCCGGAACGGATCACGTCGTCCAGCCCGCCCAGCCCGTCGAGCAATGCCTGGACTTGGCGGCGCACGAGGTCTCTGTCATAGTTTTCAGCCCGCGCAATCGCTACCTGGGCCAGCGATGACGGAGTTGGCGTGCTGGTTGGTACACTCGTCGGCGCACTGGTCGGTGGGATGGTGGGCGCGACAGTGGGAGAAGGTTCAAGCGTTTCTCCAAGCTGCTTGGGCAGGCAGCCAGCAGACAGGAGCCCTGCTGCAACCGCTCCCATATTCTGGAGAAATTCCCGCCGGGAGATGGTATGATGTATGTGCGAGGAGTCAGGTCGTTGGCGATCTTTGTCGCACGAGCAGTCGTGTGCCCTGTTCCTTCGGTGAGCCTGGTTCGTCATCCCAGAGTTTTCCTTTTACGGCAGCGCTTCCTGTGCCATCGCCCGCGCTGCCTCGCGGATCGCCGCCAGCTTGTGCGCCCTCGTCCAGCGTTTGACCGGGATGAGGTCAAACACGCGTGCCTGGACGTGCTGGAGCCAGCGCTCCATGCTCAACAGGCATGTGATGGTGCCGTTGCCGCTGCCGCCCGCTGCCGCTACGGCGATCGCAGGCTTGCCCGATAGGGCGCTCTCGTCGCCCCGCGTCGCCTCGCACCGGCGCAAGCGATCCGTGAACGCCTTGGCCGATTCGCTCATCTCGCCCCAATAGACGGGCGTCACGAGGACGTAGGCGTCGGCCTGGCACACGCGTGCGTGCAGGGCCTGAAAGTCATCCTCTACCTGGCACTCGTGATCCGGTAGACACGTGCCCCAGCCGTTGCCGCACGCCTGGCACATCCCGATCTGCAGGTCGTTGAGCCGGATCTCTTCGGCGTGCCCGCCTGCCTGGCGGGCGCCTTCGACCGCGGCGGCCGCACAGGCAGCCGTCAGACCATCTTTGTTTGGACTTGCACTCAGTACGAGTATATCCACGGTGCTATTCCTTTCTGGTGTGTGATTGGCTTCTCCGTTCAAGCCTCTCTCTTCGGTGCGTGAAACGCGAGTCCCGCTTGCGCTGCCACTCCCACCACGTACGAGCGGGCAGCGGGATACTCCACTCGCGGAAGGTGTTCGAGGAGCAGGGGCACGTCGCCGGGCAGGCGACTCAGTTCCTGCAGGAACACCTGGTAATCCAGCACGCCCAGGCCGGGCCGCACCTCGTCCAGGTGCACTGTCAGTTGGTCGCGCATCACGATGTCCTTGCCGTGGCACGAGACGATCCACGGCCCCAGCTTGGAGAAGCACTCGCGCAGGAAATTGGCGTTATCGTAATAGCGCGACGGGCAGTTGATCATGTTCACCGGGTCCAGGTGCACACCGAACATCGGTCGTTCCACTGCCTCGATCAACTGCAGGCAACTGTCGGCGCTGTCGGGGATCACCCACGGCATCGTCTCCAGCGTGTAGAACGCCCGCTTGGGCTTGACCGCGTCGATGATGTGCCGCACGTTTTGCACCGTGCGCTCGAATGCCTCCTCGGACAGGTTGTGTGGGTGCGGGCCGTCCCAGCGCGTGGGGTGGAACGACCCGGCGATGTTGACGCAGCAGACCGCGCCTACCTCGTCTGCCAGTGCCAGCGCGTGTACGTTGGCCTCCACGTTGGCCGCACGCCGGGCCGGGTCGGGATCGAGCATGTTGTTCCACACGCCGACCTCGGCCAGCATCACGTCGTGCCGGGCGAACGCCGCGCGGATCGCACGGATGCGCTCTGGCTGGTCCAGCGACACCGGGGGACAGACGGCCGCCGCATACCCCGCCTCTACGTAGGCGCGTGCGATCCCCTCGGGATCGTCGCTGCGTGTCTCAAGGCTCACTCCAAGGCGCATAGGCTCACCCCCGGTTACTGTGGTGTGGGAGACCTGGTCGCCGCTCTCGGCCGGGACAGGCGGGATCGGTCCCGTCAGAGCGACGCCTTCAACGCTGCCATCGTCAGGAATCGGCCACCGGACGTCTGCTGTCCGCGCGGTCCTGACAACAGCCGGGGCCACGGATGGAACTGCCGACTATGTCGACTATGTGCGCAGTCCTGGCCCGTTGTTCACTCGACGACGAGTTCCTTGACGTCAAACTTGGGCACGCCAAAGCGGTCGCACAGTCCAAACGCGACGTGAATGGGGCTCTGCTCCACGTTCCATATTTTACGATGATATAGATTATCGCGCCACTCGTAAAAGTAGAGTGCCTGGATGCGGCCGTCGTAGTCGGCGTTCACCCGGCGGATCAGATCGACGAACTCGTGCATCGCCTCGCCGTACCGCGTGTTATCGCTCTCCGGTACGACCAGGCGATCGCCTGCCATGTGATAGCCCACCGCCGAGGGGAACCCCGTCTCGCTCAGGAACACCGGCTTGTCGACGCGCTCCAGTTCACCCAACGCCCGGCGCAGGCGCAGCTCGAACAGCACCAGGCGGTCGTTGCGTGCCCTTGACTCGTGTAGGAAGCGTCGGCTTTCTTCAAACGCGTCAAAGGTGAACCAGGCACGATGTCCCATCGGATAGGCGTTGAGCGAGACGACGTCACAGGCATCGATCAACGGCCACAGCCATTCGTTAAAATACCCCTCCTCATCGAAGACGATCTCCTCCATCGCGTACGTCAGCGGCGTCTCGTAGCCCCGCTCGTCTAGCCACTGGCGGTAGGTCGTGATCAGGTTGGCCAGGCCGAATGAAAGGCGGGCTGTGAAACGCTTCTTGCCCGGCTCGTCGCTGCCCTCGCGCAGCTCATTGCCCACGCAGATGGCTTCAAGAGGCACACCCAGTCGGTGATATCGCTCCAGTTCATCCAGTCGCACCTGCGAGCGCCAGTCTTGAACCAGCGCCTCAGCGTCAACGTGCATGCCGGCCAACAGACTCATCCCCCGGACGTCCCTTGTCCGCGCCCCACGGACGTTTGTTGTCCGCGCTTGCTTGAGCGCAGGTGCCACCTTTTCGGCATACTCGACGTGATAGGAACGGATCGTCTGTAGCCCCCTCTCCGCTGCCAGCGCGATTTGCTCGCCGACCGAGATATCGTCATAGTCGTGAACCCAGGCTCCGATTTTCATGCACCCACCTGCTCGATCCCTGTCTTGCGCCAGATGTTTACCCCTTCAGTCCGCTCGTCACCACACCCTCAAGGATGTGCCTCTGCCCCAGGAAGAAGGCGATAACCAGCGGCAGTACGTAGAGCATGGCCCCGGCGAGGACGATCGTGGTGAGCAGTTCGCCGTGGGGCGATAGGTAGCCTATCTGCAACTTGACTGCCAGTGTGGTGTTGGCGTCCTTCAAGAACAGGAAGGGATTGACATAGTCGCCCCATACGCCCGCAAAATTCAAGATGAACGCCGTGGCTATCACCGGCTTGGCGTTGGGTATAAACACAGCCCAGAACGTACGGAATGGGCCACAGCCGTCGATCTCCGCGGCGTCCTCCAACTCCCTGGGAAACCCGGCAAAGAACTGCCGGAACATGAAGACAAAGAACGGACTCGCTGCCAGCCCCCACAGGATCCACGGCCACCAGGTGCCGGTCAGTTTCAGCCGGGCGAATATGATGAACTGGGGGATCTGCACCACGATTCCGGGGACGATGAGCATCGCGATGATGATCGTAAACAGCTTGTCGCGTGCACGCACGTTGATCCGCGCGAAGGCAAAGCCCGCCATGGCGCTGGTTGCCACGGTCAGGATCGTGTTGGACAGGCCTAGAAACAGGGAATGCCCGGCATACCTAAAGTACGGGAACATCGTCACGGCTGCTTCATAGTTCTCCGGGCGCCATCGCGTGGGAAAGAAACGGGGCGGATAGGTCAGGTACTCCTCCATCGGCTTGAACGACGTGACGAGGAAGTAGACCAGCGGCACTGCGACCAGCAAGCCGAATAGGGCTAGGCTGCCGTATGCAACCAGACGTCTCAAAAGCCGCCCGGTGGTGGCGGCAACAGGACTCGTGTGGGTTCGAGCTGTCATGGCTGTCCCCCTCCTTCAATCTCTACTTCGTAGAACACCCAGTAGCGCGCCGTTCTAAAGACCATGAGCGTCAGCGCCATGATCACAATGAACAGCAGCCACAGTAGAGCAGTCGAGTACCCATACCTCTGGTAGATGAACAACTGGCGGTAGGCATGGATCATGTAGAGGTACGAACCCCTGGGTGGGTTCCAGCCTCCAGCCTCCTGTCCAGGAGCCAGCAGCATGGGCAGGACCAACTGCTGGAAAGCGCTGATCAGGCCCAGAACGAGCTGGAAAAAGATGATTGGGGTCATGATGGGCAGGGTCACGTGGCGGAAGAGCTGCAGCGCGTTGGCCCCGTCGATCTGCGCTGCCTCTATCAGTTCTTCGGGGATGTCTTGCAAGCCCGCCAGGAAGATGACCATGCCTGAGCCCAGGCCTGTCCAGAGCGCGATCACGCTCAGGCTTTGCAGGGCGTATTGCGACATGAATGGGATAGCTGTGCCCGGTCGGAAGATGCTGATGATGGCGTTGAGGAGGCCAAAGTTGTTGTCAAGAATGATCTTCCAGATCCACACCACCCCCACGATTGGCACGATGCTGGGCACATAGTACAGCGTGCGCAGGAATCCCCGGCCCTTGATGCCTTTCTGGTTCAGGACGAGCGCCATGCAGAAGGTGACGACGAGCCAGAGCGGCGTGTTGATCGCGGCCCACAAGAGGGTCCGACTGAGCGAAAGGAACATGCGATCGTCGGAGAAGGCCCGCGTGTAGTTGTCCAGACCGACGAACTTGGAATCGGCCGGGTCAAACCCATCGTAATTGGTCAGGGACGTAAAGAAGCCGATGCATAGTGGTACCACCGACAGCAGCACGAAGCCGAGCAGCCAGGGAGCGATAAAGAGATAGAACGAGATTGTTCTTCTTCGAGCCCTCGCGGACTTTCGCCCCCTCGCGGACTTTCGCCACCGGGCCCCGCGCTGCCCTTCAGCTTGTTGGTTGTTAGCCATTTCCACAACTCCCGCTCACTGATTTAGGGGTAGCAGAGGCAGGGACTAGGACGTCCCTGCCTCCCTGCTTCCAAGCAGCAATGACCAGCTACTCGGTGCGCTCCAGGCCCTCCTGGATGGCGACGTTCACTTCCTCTTCCACGGTCGCGAGCAGTTCGTCCAGCGTCATATCGCCGGACAGCGCCTGCTCCAGGTACAGGTTCCAGGTCTGGGCGACGACCTCCGCTCCGATGTAGGGGTTGAACTGCATGGGCGGTGTCTCGAGATCGATCTCGTCCTGGAGGACACGCCTCTTCTGTTGCTCGAACTCGGTCTCGTTCGGCATCAGATCGTACATGGACTTGAGCGCGGGAACGCCCCAGCCGCTGGCCGCGCGGGCCTCGGCCGGCTCCTTGCCGTTGTACCACTCAAACACCTGCCAGGCCGCGTCCGGCACCTCGGTCTTGCTCACCATGAACATGCCGGTCGCCGTGATCGTGCGGTCGAGCCGCTTGCCGGACCACGTGGGCGCGGGCAGCATGACCACTTTTCCGGCGGTGACGTCACTTTCGGCCATGCCGCCGAACCAGTAGCCGTATTGGATCACGCCCACGAGGCCGCGCGCAAAGTCATCCCCGATCCAGGACGTGCTGGGGTTCAGCGGGTTGGCGACAAAGTTGTTGCTGGCCAGGTCGAAAAAGTACTGCGCCATTGCCTTCAGATCGTCGTTGCTGGTCAGCTTGATGGAGGAGTAATCCTCCGCGTACAGGCTCTGACCCACTTCGTCCAGCAAGCTCATCCAGATGCGGTCGATCCATCCGTCGGCGTACGCATACCCCCACCGCGCGATCCGTTCACCCTCGAACACGGTCAACTTCTCGGCGAGGTCGGCGACCTCAGCGTAGGTCAGGACGGTGGTGTCGTCCGGGAGATCGACGCCCGCTTCTTCGAATGCATCTGTGAAGGCCCACAGCGTAAAGTCCGGCGACCAGTCCTTGCACATGCCATAGATATTCCCCTCGCCGATCGCGGTTGGGCTGTTGGCCATGTAGTAGGCGTTGGCGGGCGCCAGGTCGTCAGGCTTTAGCACGTCGCTGGTTTCAAAGTAGGGCGTCAGATCATACGTCAGCTCCCGGTTCAGAAACTGGGGGACGGCGGGTGCCTGCGTGCGTCTCAGGTCGACTGGGGAGCCGGCCGCGATCCTGGCGAGGAATGCATTGTCGTCTCCCTCGATCAGCTCGATCGTGACGCCGGGGTAGTCGGCCTCGAACTGGGCCTCCTCGTCCTCGGAGAGCTCGTTGCGCTGGTGCATCATGACGACGTTCGCCGCCTCGGCGGGCGCGGGTGCCTCAGCCGCGGGTGCTTCGGTGGCGGGTTCCTCGACGGCTGGTGCTTCGGTGGCCTCGGGTGTTGGACGGGCACACGCAGTCAGAGCTGTGCCTGCGGCGGTCAAAGCGCTCATGCGCAGAAAGTCGCGTCGACTAAGTGTCTTGCCGTTCATTTTTTTGTCCTCCTTGACTTTGTGGAGATACTTGGTAGACTATCGCTCGTGTGGAGCTTGCTCCACATACCCTGCTGTACAGGTCATCCTTTTTCTGCCACATCAGGAGCGATGACCTGTACACACCTATACGACTTTCGGCGTATTGTTCCAAATTCCCCATCACCTCCTTCCTTGCCCCACTTGAGGGTCTCGGTCAGCCACCACAGGATCCTCGACGCACCAGCTCCGTCTTGAGCAGGATCTCCTGCCGCTCAGCATCCGGATCGTCGATCAACTCGATCAGTTTTTGGGTAGCGATTTCCCCCACTTGTTGCATCGGCTGGCGGATCGTCGTCAGAGGGGGATGGCAGTAGGCCGCCGCGGGAATGTCGTCGTATCCGACGATGGCGACGTCGTCGGGAATGCTGCGCCCTGCCTGGCCCAGTGCCTGCACGGCCCCGGTGGCCATCCGATCGTTCTGGATAAAGAGCGCGGCGAAACCAGCGTCACGCTCCAGCAACCGCATCGTAGCCTCGTGACCGCTCCCATAGGACCAATCGCCGTGCTCGATGAGGGATCCGTCGTACGGGATGCCCGCCCGTTCGAGCGCCAGCTTGTAGCCCTGGCTCCGATCCTTCACGGATTTCCAGTCGGGTGGGCCGGTGATCATCCCAATGTGCCAGCGTCCGTTGTCGATCAGACATTGCGTGGCCTGAAGGCCGCCGTCCACGTTGTCCACGTCGACGACGGTCAGTCTCTCGCCAGGTACGTGATAGGCCGTGGTGACCAGCGGGACGCCCTGGCGTAGCAGCGACACGATGTGGCGGCTGTCCTGCTCGGTGCTGGGGCGGGCGAAGAGGATGCCGTCCACCTGTCTCTCGGTCAGCAACCTCAGGTACTCGGGCTCGTCGTCGGGGTTCCGCTCGGTGCTGCACAGCATGAAGAAGTAGCCGTGCTTCCTGGCCTCCACCTCGGCCCCGACGATGACCTGGGTGAAGAAAGGGTCGCTGAAATCGGCCGTGATCAGCCCCAGCGTGTACGTCCGCTTCGACGCCAGGCCGCGGGCGATGGCGCTGGGCTGATAGCCCAATTCCTCGATCACCTGCCACACGCGCTGGCGGGTTTCCTCAGCCACGTCGGGCCTGTCGTTGATCACCCGGGATACCGTCTGGTAGGACACCCCGGCTGCGGCTGCCACGTCTCGGATGGTTACTTTGTCCATAGTTCTTACCTTGTTGTTTATGTGACCGTTCCCGTGACCGGTCACATTATACCACAAAAAAATATCGCTGTCAAGACCCTGGAGCTCGAAATCGGTGATTATTTGTGACAGCTCAGCCACCAGGCCCGGTCACCAACTGGATGATGCCCCGCTTCCCGTTGATCAGCCAGGTGGGGTCCTCAGCGGCCAGCGCCTCCGCTTGCCCTGCCTCCAGCCCGACCATGATCTCCCCCTTCAGCGTCCGCAGCACGAGGAACGACGCGGGGAAGTAACCGGCGATCTCCTCCACGCGCGTGGTGTGCGGCCAGTGGCGGTCGTCCAGCAGCCGCCGGTAGTTCACGTCCCCCTTCAGGATGACCAGGTCCGAACGTGCCAGCTCTGCCCGCAGTGATGGCGGAAAGTCGCGGAACATCAGGCTGCTCGTCCAGAACGGATCGTCTTTCAAGATGAGCCGCTCTGCCTCTACATGGCCCTGCATCCGCGTGCCCAGTTCCCGCACCGCCGGGTCGGACGCCGCCTGCAGCAACGAAATTGTCGTCTGCACGTCCTTGGGCATCGCGTCGGAGACGAAGAAGGGATGGTCCTTGAGGTGAAAGACCGCCGCTCGCGTCCAGCCCTGGACGAGCAGGAAGTCGGCCAGCGCCAGGTCGAAGAGCAGGTCCATGCCTACGTTGTCGTTGCTAAAGTCCACCCGCTCGAGGCCATCTGCCAGCAGACCCCGCACTGCGTCCGTGTGGTCAATCAGGACGTGGCGACGCTCCTCGCTGGCCGCCAGCCCGCCGCGTGCCTGGATCTCCACCGTGTAGTTGCTCAGGTCGGCCCGGTTACCCCACAGGCAAGAGTGCAGCAGCGCTTCAAAGGCGACCTCTGGCTCGACGTCAGCGAGTGGGCCCCAGCCTTCCACCAGCCGCTCCACAGCTAGTTCCTCTTGCTTTCGCTTCCGTTTTCCGAATGGATCGTGCCCTTTCCACGGGCCGGGCTGGAAGTAGCGCACCGCCTCCAGTAGGCGGCGGTAAAAGTAGCTTTCGGCCAAGTACCAGGGTATCTCCAGCCACGTCTTGCCACGATGCGCGGCCAGCTCCCGGTTCCAGAAAGCAACGTCCGGGGCTTGCTCGCGCAACGGGCGCATCGGCCGCGAGGCAACCTCCTCGCGAAAAGCCTCCAGCGCCCTTACGATGCTTGGCGGATAACCGTTGTCCGCGATGGCCTGGCGGATGATCTGCGGCTTTCGCTCGGCGATCGTGCGGCGGGCGAAGGAGCCGGGTTCGGATGTTATCAACGGCGGCGGCAAGGTGACGTCAGGAGGTGTTGATTCCAGATTGTTCTCCTTCAACCTGTTGCGGGTTCCCGGTGGGTATCGCGGGTCTTGGCTGTACCTGCTCGTACAGGGCCTCTACTTCAGCTCGCGTGCCGAAGCTGACCCCCTCTCGGGCGGCGGCCGCTGTGCCGGTGGCCACGCCCCAGCGGGCGATCTCCTCCAGGAACAGCACGTGTTCCCTTCGACTATGCTCAGGGCAAGCCCTTCGGCTCCGCTCAGCGCCTGCCCTGAGCCCTGTCGAAGGGCCTGCCCAGTCCGGAGCCGAAGGTCCCGCCAGCGCGCTTGCGATGCCGGCCAGCAGCGCGTCCCCTGCACCGACGGGGTTGCGGGCCTGCACGCGGGGTGGTCTGGCCCACACCGCCAGCTCCTTTGATGCCAGCATCAAGCCGTCGGCGCCCAGCGACAGCGCCACCAACTCGATTCCCTGGTGCAGGAAAAACTGTGCCGCGGCGAGCGCGTCGGTATCCGAACTGATCTCTTGCCCCGTCACCTGTTCCGCCTCGACGACGTTGGGCTTGACCAGGTAGGGGCTGGCCGCGCAGCCCAGCCGCAGCGCCTCTCCGCTGGAGTCGAGGAGCACCTGTGCCCCCCTGGCCTGCACCAGCGCGGTGAGCCGGGCGTAGAAATCGGACAGCATGCCGGGGGGCAGGCTGCCACAGAGAACCCAGATGTCACCTGGGCGGACCCTCTCGCGGGCCCGGTCGAAAAACGCCGCCACTTCCTCCGCTCGCACCGTGGGACCAGGCTCGTTTACTTTGACGTACCGCTGTGCGTCCGCGTCGATGCCTGCGCTGAGCGGGGCCGAAGTGATGACGGTGTTGGTGCGCGTCTCGCCCGCGATCGGCACGAAATCGGTGCTGATTCCCAGGTCGCTCAGCCCGCGCTCCAGCATGCGCCCCGTCGTCCCGCCGATGAACCCCGTGGCCACACTTTCCACGCCCAGCGCCTGCAGCGCCCGGGAAACGTTAAAGCCCTTGCCGCCCCAGTCCAACCGCGACGCCGTGGCCCGCATCATCTGGTTGAACACGATGCGCGGCACGGTCAGCGTACGGTCGAGCCCGGGGTTGGGAGTCACAGTGACGATCACGGCCACGCCCCTGCTTGCAGCCTTCGATACCGCTCTCGTACCAGTGCGGCCAGTGGTTCGTCCGGCCCGATGCCGCTCACGTCGGCCAGCACCGCGGCGAGTCCCTCGGCGGCGATGCGCTGCTGCAGCGTCACCGCCAGCGGGTCGTCGGTGTCGTCGAAGCAATAGCCGCCCGCGATGCCCCAACTCAGCGCATCGGGCGTCCCCCCTGCCTTTTCGACCAGCCGCGCTGCGCCCACCAGCCGGTCCTCAGGGCCAAGTTTGCGAAGCGGATCGTGGGCCAGGCGGAAGATGGTGTCGCCCAGCGCGCGGTTGGCGAGGCGACGGCTGACGTCACCGATGTGTGCCTCTAACCAGGCCGGGTCCACGCCGTGGGCCGTGGCGATGCCGTGCTTCGACTCGGTCAGTGCTCGCTCGAACAACGGACGGATCGCCGCGTCCTCCAGCGCCTGGGTGCCAAAATCGTGGCCGCGCAGGTGGCCCAGGTAGCCGAGCATGGCGTGGCCGCAATTGTGAAGGTACAGTTTTCGTGCCGTGTAAAGTGCAAAGTTGTCGGTTGGCTCCAGGCCTACGATCTCGGGGACGGGGCCGACGAAGCCGCGGCGGTCGATGGGCAGCTCCTTGTATGGCTCGACGACGATGAGGCTGGGGTCCTGCGCCCGCATCTGGGGCGTGGGCGGCGGGACCATGCGTCCGATGACGGTGTCCACGAAGCCAACGCGGGTCCGCAGATAGGCGTGGAGGGCCGCAGGCAGATGGTCGCCGACCATGCGGCGGAAGATGGCGGCGGCGTCTTTCAGGTTCTCGCAGACGATGATGTTGAGCGGGGCGGTTACGTTGCCCACGGCTCGCCGGGCGACGCCCGCCGCGACGAGCGGGGCGATCTTCGGCAGCGCCCGCACGCCGACGGCGGTGGCCGCGAGATCCGCCTCGGCCAATGCCCGGGCTACGGCGTCGGCCTCCTCCGCGCGCAACGCCCGAACTGGGGCGACGGTGACCTCCTCAGTCCAGGCGTCCTCCACCAGGCGGATCGTGTAGCCACGGCGGGTGTTGAGCGCGGCGATGAGCGCTTCGTCAATATCGACAAAGACCACGTCGTAGCCCGATTCGGAAAAGAGCTGGCCCAGGAAGCCCCGCCCCACGTTCCCCGCGCCGAACATGAGCGCTGATTTTGTCATGCCCGCCGATACCTCCCGGCCAGTACCGTACAAGGTGCACAGGGATCAAGCAGCTATGGCTGCGGATATTCGATCACTTCGACTTCGAGCGTGTAACTGCGACTCTCACCGGGCTCCAGGTGGGGTAGATCGTCGCGCTGCCGGGCTATGGCCCGGCCTTCGACCCCGCTGCAGTTGCCGGGCTCGATCCCGAGCACGTACGTTCCCTCCCCCATCATCTTCCACTGGAACAGGTGGGGCAGGCTGGCCTTGTCGTAGGTCCAGCGCAGCCCGATGCCCAGCGCCGGATTCTCCAGCTCGACGTGGACTTTTCCCCCCTCGTCGGCCGCGAGCACGTGCCGGAACACCTGCTCGCGATACCTGGCGGTCGGGGGCTGGAGTTTGTTCCATTCCGCCAGCCCAACTTCTGCGTCTGCGTCTCGGGGGACAGTCGACTCCGCTTCAAGGTGCAGCCGGGAGTCCTCGCTGACCAGCGGGAACCCCAGGTTAAAGTGGTACAGAATCATGTGGGGTTGCGGTGCGAACCCTTCGTTGGTCACGACGTCCTCGATCCGTATTTTATTGGACCCCAGCCGGCTCGAAATACGTCGTCGCAACACCAGGTTTTCGCCGAACACGCGCGTCTGTCGCACCTCGCCCGTGACCTCGAGTTCATAGTGAGTCTGGTCACCGTTGTCCTCCACCCAGTAGGCGCGGTAGCCCAGGGAGCGAGCGGGCAAGTTGCTGATACGCCCGTGCAGGCCGAACTCTTCACCGGCGTCGCTTGATGGGGCACCGAACGAATCCAGGCCGCAAGTGGCAAGCAATCCACCCGGAAAAGAACGCAGCCAGCCCAGGCCCTCCGGTTCGTAGCAGGCCGGATGCACCACGCCGACCGGCGAAGTCCAGGCCAGCGGAATACCCTTGTACCGGCAGGCGGAGATGTCCAGCGCTCTGTCTGCCACGACGGTGAACTCCAGGCCACTGCCCGTCCACACCTGGAGCATTCTGCACCCCCGCCCCAATCCATCGGCGGCCTCTACCAGCTTGATCCCCGCGACTTGATCCATATGTCGGCATGGTTTAAGTTAGATTAACGAATTTGCCCACAGGCCATCTATGTGCCATGATAGGTTTTGCAAAGACCAAGGCACAAGGAGGTGACCTATGGGCGCACGCCGGGATGATATCACAGGCATTCA
>Ga0307378_10000618_pt1 | contig 61773 bp, 55 predicted proteins | sample UN1MG_FD_202238 | JGI IMG/M metagenome (GOLD analysis project Ga0307378, IMG submission 202238) | Soil microbial communities from Risofladan, Vaasa, Finland - UN-1 | ecosystem: Environmental > Terrestrial > Soil > Coastal area > Acid sulfate soil | place: Finland: Risofladan, Vaasa | collected... | reverse complement strand
GAGGCTCTTCCTGCCGGCCATCGAATTGTTGGCCGCGTCGAGGTCTTCTCCGTCCCCGTTTGGTTCGACTTTCACCAGGACAAGGTACTCGCCGACGTCGGTTTCCAAGGGAATTGAAGCCACTATCCTGCATTTCCTTGATTTCCCCGGCTCCAGTGCCTTGATCCTAATGGTCTTCAGCGGGTCGAGCTCGAACGCCGGCTGCGAGTCGTCCGCGCTCACCAGCAGCACGCTCACTTTAGCCTTGCCGCTGGAAATGTTCCCGAAGTTCTTCACCCGCGTGATCACGACGATCTTTGAGCCGGGGTAAGCCGTTTTCCCCCGGAATTTGACCATCGAGATCCCGAGATCGGTCCCGCCCTTGAGATAGAGGAGGATGTTCTTCAGGAAGGGGGTGTTATCGGCCATGCCGATTACGCTGCCGTTGGAGTCATCACAGAGTGGCAGATTCATATCGCCACACACAACCAGACGCCCCAGTCCCAAAGCCTTCCGATGAATCGATATTGCCGTATGGATCCCGCCGTCGCTGAACACAGCAGAGGTTTCAGCCTTGCCCTCATTAATCGAAAGCAATTTCTTCATATACGGGCTGCACACCTCACTCACTGGGTATGGCCTTCCGAGTGGCGATTGCGGTGAAACACTGGCAATGGTTCGTTCAGTTTTGAATTGGTCAAAGCCGATACCATAACTTGCTACAAATCTCTCCATACACTCCAAAGGCTCTTTTATCCCGATTATTAAACCTTGATCACGACAGACAAGGGTGAAAACACCTCCGCCCTTCTGCAAAAAATCGCTTATAGACTTGTTATCCGATTCCGTTAAAGCAAAGGACTGAAGCGGCAGGACAAGAACATGAATTCCTCTCAGATCCTCCCCCGTAAACGAAGATACCACTCTATCTTCGACGATGAATCCCATTTGCCTGATCATCTCGGCAAACTTCGAGTAGCCGCCTTCAACAGAGTAGAAATCAGAACAGATATCACTATTGGCAATTAGTACCTTTATCTTCTCCGGTGGCGGAGTTCCGGAGACAAGGGCAGGATTGCACAAATGGATACAGACTAGGACCGCAAGGACTAGACGTGTGACCATATCCCTAGACAGTTGCCAGGCCTCTGCCGGCCTGTCGTTTACCGGCTTTTCGCCGGTTGATTCCAGCTATCCGGGTTCGGTTTCATACTAGATTGATCGCCGAGATAAAACAACAAAATATGAATAAGAATATATTTAATGCGGGAAGGACGGCCGATTAAGCCGCCCTTGGAATTTCCGCAACCCTTATTCGTTGAAATTAAAGGTTATTCCTTGATCCTCATCACGAATTCATCGCTGGTCGCGCGGATGTCGGGCGCGTACATCGCGTAGCCGTTGGTCGGCAGAGCGTGGAAGCGCCCCGGGATTTCGGCCCGCAGGTTGTAGGAGATCTCGTGCTCGCCCTTGGGCAGCCAGCCGATGAAGAACACCACCTTCTCGTCGCGCAACTCGAGGTTCGAGGCGATCGAGCCGTAGGCGTAGCCGCTCCGCAGTTGCGTCGGTTCGCAGCCCGCGGGCTTGAAATCCTCGTAGACGAGATACTCGTAGTTGTTATCCGACTTCAGCTTCAGCCGCACCTCTATCTCATCACCGCTGCGCAGCGGATCGCCCTCTTTCAGAGGAATCCGGTTGACCACTTCCCTGCCCCGGCCGTCGACCGAGCGCAGGATCTTGTTGTAGGTGCGCTCGATGTAGATCGTCGTCTCGGAGGCCGAAAGGTGCTCTTCGAGGCTGAAATAGGTGAGGAAGGCGTCGAAGTAGAGGTTGCCGCGGCCCTCCCTCACGATCCTCAGGTTCTGCGAACCGGGCTTCAGAGCACTGCCTTCGAGCAGCAGCACACCGTCGTCGCTGAACAGGTTGTCCCTGGTGAAGTTCACGGTTTTGACCGCGCGGCCGTCGACCTCGATTCTCACGGTCATGTCGGGATCGAATTCGCCACTGGTCTTGAGGAAGTCGCTCAGGGCGTAGATCGCGAAGGCGGTGTCGCGCGTGCTCTTCCACTTGCTGCCCTTGCGCATCGAAAGCAGCCAGCGGACAGCCCCATTGACATAATCGCTGCCGGGATCACGCCGCAATTCGGCCATCAGGGCCAGCGCGGTCGCCTCGACGTTGTCCTGGTACCAGTACCAGCCTCCCGGCTTGCCCCAGGAGACGATGCCCTGCTCCTCATTGATGTCGGCCCTCTCCTCGAGTTGCTCCATGACCGCCGCGAAGCGCTCGCTCTTTCCCATGTTGTGCAGCGAGACCGCGAACAACGCCGTCTCGTAGGCGCGCATTTTGGGCAGCAGGTCATAAACGCGGTTGAGGAACGGCTCCGGCACGTGCCCGCCCCAGCTCAGGGCGTAAACGACGTAGTTGAGCAGCTCGACCTCGTCCTCGAGCTCCGGCAGGCCGCGCCTGAGATATTGCACAGCCCGGCGCAGGCGGCCGTCGTCGACATCGATACCGGCCTGCCCGGCGACGCTGAGGCCATAGACCACATAGGAGGTCATGTAGATCTGCGAGTCGTCGTGCTTCCACCAACCCCAGCCGCCGTCGCCGTGCTGGAAGTCGTAGAGTCGCTTGAGCCCCGCTTCGATGACTTTCGGTAGCTTTTCCTCCAGCTCGGGGCGGCTGAGTCCGAGATCGCGGAGCGTTTTGGCCACCATCGCCGCCGGCATGAAGCGGCTCATCGTCTGCTCGGTGCAACCGTAGGGATAGTCGATCAGGTAAGGCAGCGAATCGAGCATCGCACCGGCGATCGTCGGCCTCACAGCCAGTTTCAGCGTCGCCGAACCGGGCCTGATCTTTTCGGGAAGATTCAACTCGATCTCGCGCGAGTCCTTAACAGAGCCAGCCGCCGAGGCATACTTCTCCGCGCCGTGGACGTAAACCGGCAGGCTCAACTCCATCGCGTCGCTCTCTTCGTCGGTCAACGCCTTGGCCAGCACCTTCGCCGTTCCCGGCTTGCCGGCCACGGCTTCCACGTCGAAACGTGTCTCCTCGCCCGGACCGACCTCCACCCAGCGCTCCGACGGGCCTTCAAGTTCAAGGCCCTCGACTTCGAGGCTTACCTTCGCCCGCTTGGCGTTGTCGAGATAGTTGTGGACGTTGACGGACAGCGTGAGGCGATCGCCCTCGACCAGGAACCGGGGCGTCTGCAGCCGAACCAGGAGATCCTTTCGTGTTATCGCCTCACCCAGGGTGCTGCCGACGATGGTGCCGGTGGTCACCGCTCTCACCGTCACCCGCCAGGATGTCAGGTTGTCGGGCCAGTCCACCTCGACCGTGGCGCGGCCTTCGGGCCCCGTGCGCACGTGTGCCAGCCAGAGTGCCGAATCGCGGAAGTCCTTTCTGATCTCGGGCTGCACGAGGTCGTCTGCTTCTCCCGGAGCCGAGCCGTCGGCTTCAGCTTCTTCCAATTCCGCGCCCGAGCCCGCCCTGGCTGCCATGGGAGCCTCCGCGTAAAGCTTGTCCTCGCGGCCGACGAAGCTGAATTCAAAGGAACTGGCCGTGCGCACCGTGTCGCGGCGCAGCCTGCCGTAGAAGAAGGCGCGGATGTCGGGTGTCTCATCCTCAGCGATGTAATATAGGGCGCTGTCCACAACGCCTATCGAAAACTCGGCGTCAAGCGGCTGCCCCTTCCAGTCGACCGCTTCTACCGTCAACTCTCCCTTTTCTCCAGGGGCATAACGGTCCTTCGACGGCTTGACGCTCACCGTCGCGAACTTCTCCTCCGGCGGCACGAGTAATTGCTTTTCGTCGCTATAGAGGGCAAAGTCCCGCACCGCATTCACCTTGACGAATACGTTCGGCTCGAAGGCCTCCTTGATCGGCAGTTCGATCATGTTTGCGCCCTGCCTCAAAACCACCAGCCGCGCCTCCAGCACCCTCTCTGCTTCGACGGTCAGCAGCGCGTGAACGCCGTCGAGCTGGGAATTGATCAGCAGGCGGGCGGTCTCGCCCATCAGGTAATGCTCCTTGTCGGGCACTATCTGCAACCCGTCATGCTCGAAGAATTTCGAATGGAAGAACTCTCCGGACACCCAGATCGAAGCGCTCCCGATAATCGAATTGTCATAGGCGCCGCTCGTCTCGTAGCGGACGAAGAAATACCCCTCTTTCTCCGCGACGAACCCGGCATTGCCCTCGCCCTTCTCGTCGGTCGAGGCTTCCTCCCGCCGGATCTCCTCGAGATCGTATTCCTTGCGGTCCTTGTTCCACTGCGCGCTGTAGAGCACCAGAGTACCTTTGCTGGCAAGCGCTGCGCCGTCGTGGCGGGAGGTGTTTACCGTGACCTCGACCCTGTTGCCCGGCTTGTAGACGTAGCGGTCAGTCGACACGCCGACGCGGAATTCGGTCGAGGCGACCTTGGTGCCTCCGCTACCGGATATCTCGCGGCGGCTGGCGTCGGTCACGCGAGCGGTAATCAAATAGTCATAGACCTTGATCTCGCTGTCGTCGTCGGGAAGCGCCCTCGTGGGCAGCGAAATACTCAGCCTGCCTTCGGCGTCCGTGGTGCCTTCGCCCTTATGGACGATGCGTCCGCCGCCGTAATAGTCGTGAGGCATCTCACGTGTATAGAGCCAGTCGTAGCGGCTCGGCGTGCGGTACCACCAACCGCTGCGGTTTTGGCGCACTTCATACTCCACCTTGGCGCCGGTGACTGGCTCGCCGAAGTAGTAATCTGCATTGATCACGGCCTCCAACCGGCTGCCGAGACGGTACTGGCTCGCGCCGGGCGCGACCGCCACCTTGAACTCCGGCTTCTTGTATTCCTCGACACGGAAGCTGCTGAAAGTTTCCTCGCCATTGAAATCCAGAGCGATCGACCAGCGACCAAGCGGCGGGCTCTCCTCGAGCATAAAACTGCCGCTGACAGCACCGAATTCGTTGGTCTGCAGCGTCTCAGTGCGTACGGTATCGCCGCGCGGATTCTTGATCGTAATCTGCACGGCCTGCTTCGGACGGTTGCGGTAAACCCCGTCGATATTGCCGCGCACTATCGCCTTGTAGCGGACCTCCTGCTCAGGCCTGAAAACCGGGCGGTCGGTGTAGATATAGACTTTCGGTCCCGTCTCCGCCCGGTACCAATAACTCAAGTAGCTCTCGGTGACGGCGAAGTCCTGCCCTTTGCGGGCAATCATCATCAACTCGCCGGAACTCTCGCCCTTCGGTATCTCTCCACGCCAGAGGCCGGAATCGTCCGTACCACCCTCGGTCAGGTTATGGAAATAATAACGGCGGTTTTCATAGGGAACGAACTGGTCGAGGATTGTCCGGTCGTAGCGGTAATCGCTGCCGGCGATCAGCTCGGCGCTCCCAACCGGCTCGCCGCTGAGCGCATCGGCGCAATAGACCAGCACCGAATCGTTGGTCGCCTTGACCACCGTCGCCAGGCCGGTGATCAGCAACAGGGCGCGGTTGTTGACTCCGGCGCCGCTGCTGCGCACGATGAAAGCACCCACAGCGCTCAGCGGAACACCGACTCTGGCTGAGTACCAGTTGTGTTCTCCCGTGTCCTCGGTCTCGTAGGCCCAGGAAGCTTCAGGGCTGCCGCGTTTGACGTCCACGGCCGTATGAATGCGGTCCAGAGTCTTCAGTTCGCGGAAATTGGAGAGAAGGTCGAAACGGTGCGCTGCAAACTCGATCTTCTTGATATTGCGGTAACGCACCTGTAGGAAGGCCTCGCCTCCCGGCCGGAAAACTTCCTCGACGAACAGTTCCAGGCGCGGTGCCTTGATCTCGGCAATCTGCCATATCGCCCGGCCGGCCTCGCTGCTCTTCGGCCAGCGGTCTATGATTACCTCGAACTCCTTTATTGCGGTGACGTAACTGTTTTCGCTGTGAAAATACTCGGCAATGGCCAACTGAGCCGCGGGTGCCGACGTGGAAGAGGGGTAGTCCTGTACCACTCCCCTGTAAGCGGCAAGCATGTCCTCCGCGTTCTTCTCGTGCTTGTGCGCGTATCGGCGGTATTCGACGGCAATCATCAAGGCGGCCCTGCCGGCCCGCTCTTCGTCGACTCCGAGCGCGGTTATCCTCTGAAGCAACTCCACGATGCGCACAGTATTGTCATAGTTGTCATCCCACCTCAAAAAGTCCGCGTAACTGAAAAGCGCGTCGGCCAGCGCGGCCTTGCGGTCAGCAGTCGAGGTGTCCTTGCCCAACCAGCCGAGAATCTCCGAGTAGACCTCCGCCAGGCGCTCTTTATTGTCCCAGCGGTCCTCCTCCAGCAGCGCGGCCAGCCTCATCGCGTGGCGACCCTTGTCGAACGGGTCATCAGTCTCCTCGATGAAAGCGGTCAGCTTGCGGACGTACTGTTGCCGTTCGCGCAGCTTGATCAGGCAGGTCAGCAGGCGGTCGCGGTCTTCGTAGGTTGCCCGGCCGTCAGAGACGACCTGCTCGAGCAGTTGCAGAGCATCGCGGTAGCGCAATTCAGCCATAGCCTGCTCGGCATCTTTCCGCACCTGCTCGATATCCTGCTCCTCGGCAAGAAGCGACAACGTCGGAATCAGGATTATTGCCGCGGAAATGACGAACCCTAATGACTTCCACACCCAACGCCGCATCGAATCTCTCCTGTTTTTTCTGTCAGTCTGGTTGGTCCATGATAACCGCCTTTCGGCCTTGTTCAAAGCACCTCCACTTTGTTGCTTAGAACCTCGATCGCAACTTCAGTTCCCCTGCCGGGCGCCCCAAACTCCAATCTCCGCTGCTCCCGCCCGCCGCACTGATGCAGGAAAAAATTGCCGATTGGCTGCCTCCACCGGTCGAATTTAACCCCAACGGCTCGCCCGCAGCAATGCCGCACTTCCACCATAACATGCTCTAAACAAGAAGCTTACACGGACAGCCCCACCGAATCAGGGGATTGGCACGGTTCTTGGTTCATACCTGACCGGAAGAGTGGGCGGATAGTGGATATGAAAGGAGGAGAAGCAGGATGGACGCTGCCAGTTACATTGCCGCCTCCGGGATGAAATCGGCCTATCGGGCCGTCGAGATAGCGACCAATAACCTCGCGAACGTCACCAGCCCCGGTTTCAAAGCCGACAGGCCGTTCTACCGCTTGCTGCAGGAGCAGACTGAGAACCTCAGCGGATCGAGGCTCGCGGGCACGAGAACAGATCACAGCCCCGGCACCTTCAAGATGACCGGCAACCCGCTCGATCTGGCGATTAACGGCGAGGGTTTCTTTTCTATCCGCACGGCAAACGGGATCCGTTACACGCGCAACGGAAACTTCACGATGAACCAGGCCGGCGAAATGGTAACCCAGGACGGTCACCAGGTACTTGATGATCGCAATCAGCCGATCATCCTCGTCAGCGAAGCCGGGGCACCAAACGAGATCGCGGTCAGCCGCGCAGGTGATGTCTCGGTCGACGGATTTATCACGGCCAAACTCGGCATTTACAGCTTCGCCGATGAAGCGGCGTTGCTGAAGGAGGGCTCACTCAACTTCCGCACCGACGCCGCGCCCCGGCAGGTCGTCAACCCGGAGATCGAGCAGGGAGCCATTGAGCAGTCCAACGTCAACGCCATCACCGCGATGATCGATCTGCTTGAGATGCAACGCATCTTTGATATCAACCAGCGTGCGGTTTACATGCTGATGAACAACATAAATCGCAAAGCGGTCACCGAGATTACCGCTCAGTAGTTAAAAGCAGGAGGAAAGAGATGATTCCGGCACTCAGAACGGCCGCCTCGGGCATGCAGGGGCAGCAATTCAACATCGACACGATCGCCAACAACCTGGCGAACGTCAATACCATCGGCTTCCGCCGCAGCCGCGCGGAGTTCGCCGATCTGCTCTACCAGAACCTCCGCACTCCCGGCTCGCAGAGCAGCGCATCCACTCGCGTCCCCGCAGGCATTCAGATCGGCCTCGGCACTCGACTGACCGCCGTGCAAAAGCTCTTCAACCAGGGCAACCTGCGGTCGACCCGTAACCCGCTGGACCTGGCGATTCAGGGCAACGGCTTCTTCCAGATTCTGCTGCCTGACGGGCTGACGGCCTACAGTCGCGCCGGCAACTTCACCGCTAACGAGAACGGCCAGCTGGTCACGCCCGACGGCTACATGATGCAGCCGCAGATCACCATCCCCGCCGAGGCGGAGGCAGTGACGATCGAGGCCGACGGAACAGTCAGCGCCCTGCAGCAAGGCCAGACCACCACGCTCGGCAATATCCAGATCGCCACCTTCATCAATCCGGCCGGCCTGCAGAGCCGCGGCAGCAATCTCTTCATCGAGACCACCGCCTCAGGCGCCCCCAATGTCGGCAACCCCGGCACTAACCAGTTCGGCACCATCCTCCAGGGCTACCAGGAAAGCTCCAACGTCAACATCGTCGAGGAGATGGTCGACATGATCATCGCCCAGCGCGCCTACGAGGCGAGCAGCCGGGCGATCGCGGTTTCCGACGAGATGCTGACCACAGCCACTAACCTGACCAGATAACGGGAGGTTGAAGTGAGAATCGAGGTGAAAGCCGCTGCGGTGATATTGATCCTGCTCGTGCCCCTCTCTGCCGCCGCCGGGCAACAGACCCTGCCGACGGTCAAGGTGATGCAGCAGGCGTCGGTGAGGGGAGCGGCGATCACCATCAGGGATATCGGCAGCGTCGAAGCGGCCGACTCCGCGACAGCACACGCTCTCGGCAGCCTGCGTCTGGGCGTCAGCCCGTTGCCCGGTTCGTGGCGTGAGATGGAGCGTGAGCTGATCTCGGCGCAACTCGTCCGCAACGGCTACGGACCCTCCCGCGTAAGGTTGATCTGCCCGGCGATGGTCCGCATCTATCGTGAGAGCCAGACGGTCAGCAGGCAGGCGCTCGAAAGCCGCCTGCGCGACTTCGTGGCCGCCAACGCTCCCTGGAATCCCGATGAGATGGAAATCACGGCTTTGGGCGGCATCGGCGACGTCGTCGTGCCGGCAGGCGAATTGACTATAGACATCAAGCCCCGCGGCTCTTCGAGCTACCTCGGCCCGGTGCCGTTTACCGTGGGAATAGCCGTCGACGGGCACGACGCCGCCAGCTTGGTGATGCAGGTGAGAATCAGCGTCTTCCGCGACGCGGTGGTCACCGCCACCGCAATTCCCGCGCGCAGGGTGATCGAGCCTTCCGACGTAGAAATCCGCCGCATCGACATTTCGGCGGCCAGGGGTAAGTGTTACTCCTCGCTGGAGCAGGTTGTCGGTCAAGCCACTACCACTTACCTGCAGGCAGGCGCGATCGTCACGGCCAAGAACCTGACGGCGCCGGTGCTGGTGCGGCGCGGAGAGGTGGTGCAACTGATTGCCGGCAAGCGCGGATTCATAATCCGCACCTCCGGTGTCGCGCAGCAGGACGGCAAGCGCGGTGAGGTTATCAGCGTACTGAATCCGTCGACGCGCAAATTAATCGAAGCCCAGGTCACCGGCCCTCAAAGGGCAACGGTGCTCTTCTGAAAAGGGTGAAGGAATGAGATTCGAATCGAAATTGTTTAAGGTCCCGGCGATGGCCCTGTTGGTGATCACCGTCGCGCTGCTCTCCGGATGCTCGCAGCATAAGGACATAGAATTCTCCAAGAATAATTCGCCGCGCTACATCGTCCCGCCGAAGCAGCTCAGCGGATCAACCCAGACGCAGAACGGCAGCCTTTGGGTCGACAGCAGCCGCGTCGGGCAGGTCAACGACTTCCGCGCGCGCGAGATCAACGACCTGGTGACGATCAGAGTCGTCGAGTCGACCTCGGCCACCAACACCGCCAACGTCAACACCGAGCGCGACGACAGCGCCAAGCGCGGCCTCAACAGCCTCCTTGGCCTGCAGAACCGCCTGCTACCAAAGCTGGTTTCGGATGACTCGGCGATCAACGCCTCCACCAAGGAAGAGTTTGCCAGCACCGGTTCCAACACGCGCTCGGAGACGATCAGCTCGACCGTCACCGCGCGCGTGGTTGACAAGCTGCCAAACGGCAACCTGGTGATCCAGGCACAGCGCGAGGTGATCGTCAACCACGAGCGTCAGACGATGCTGCTGATCGGGATCATCAGGCCGGTCGACATCGACGAGTTCAACTCCGTAGCCAGCACCAAGATCGCCGACCTCCAGATTCGCTACAACGGAGCCGGCATTCTGACCGAGAACACCCGCCGAGGCTGGTTCTCGCGACTGATTAACTACGTCTGGCCGTTCTAGGGGGTGGAAACGATGGCAACCCGAATCACAACCCTGCTGATCGCAGCAATGCTCCTGGCCGGAGCTCAGGCTCAGGCGATCGAAGTCCGCATCAAGGACATCGCCCGCTTCCAGGGCTACAGCGACAACCAGCTTGTCGGCTACGGCCTGGTCTTCGGCCTGCGCGGTTCCGGCGACGGCAACCAGATCCTCTTCACCGCGCAGGCGATCGCCAACATGCTCAACGCGCAGGGCATCAAGCACGAGCGCACGAACATCCGCACCCGCAACACCGCCAGCGTGATGGTCACAGCCACGCTGCCGCCGTTCGCCAAGCCCGGCAGCAAGATCGACGTCAGCGTCTCGGCCATCGGCGACGCCACCAGCCTGCAGGGCGGCACGCTGCTGATGACGCCGTTGCGCGCGCCCAACGGCGAGGTCTTCGCCACCGCCCAGGGGCCTGTAATCGTCGGCGGATTCGCCGCCGGCGGAGGAGCGGCCGGAGTGACGCAGAACGTGCCGACCGCCGGCAATGTCCCCAACGGCGCCATCGTCCAACGCGAAGTCAATACCAACTTCCAGGCCCGCTCCTCCCTCACGCTGGTGCTGGATAACTATGACTTCACCACTGCAACGCGCGTAGCAAGCGTGGTTAACGAGCACTTCGATTCGCCGATCGCCCGCAGCCGCGACGGAGCAAGCATCGACGTCATCGTCCCCGCCGGCTTCCGCGGCAAGGTGATCGACTTCATGGCCCAGGTCGAGAAACTCACTGTCGAGACCGACGAGCGCGCCGTGGTGATCATCAACGAGAAAACGGGCACCGTGGTCATCGGCCAGCAGGTGCGCATTTCTACCTGCGCCGTCGCCCACGGCAACCTCACGATCCAGATCTCGACCGCCTTCGGCGTCTCGCAACCGCAGCCGTTCAGCGAAGGCCAGACGGTGGTCGTGCCCGAGCAGGAAGTGACCGTCACCGAGGAGATGGCTACCGGCCGCGAGGATGCCGTAATGATGCTGCCGGAGGGGGCGAATATCGGAGAAATCGTCGGCGCGCTGAATGCACTGGGCGTCTCGCCGCGCGACGTCATTTCCATCCTCCAGGCAATAAAAGCGCAGGGAGCGCTCAAGGCTGAGCTGAAGGTGCTGTAACCATGGGAACCTCTCTTCCGGCAACCGACCTCTCGACGACCCTCGGGCGGGATTCGCGCCTGCAAGGGCTGGCGAACCGCCTGCAGGCGTTGAAGCTCGAAGAGGGTGGCAAAGAGGAGCGGATTGCGGAGCGTGCCGAACTGCGGCAGGCGGCGCAGGACTTCGAGGCGATGTTTATCAACCTCCTGCTGCGGGAGATGTGGCCCGACCAGGAGGAAGAGGGGATGTTCGGCAAGAGCACCGCGAGCGAATTCTACCGCGACATGTTCAACACAGAGCTGAGCAACGAGATGAGCCGCTCAGGCCAGTTGGGCCTTGCCGAGATGCTCGAGCGGCAGGTCGCCGGGATGCTCGGCTTGGAAGAAGAAGACGACGGATTTATCCCGGGTAAGGTTCTCGGGCGCGCGCTGCCCCAGCCGGTCAGGCGGGGCGCCGAGCGGGTCTATCAGGCGGTCGAGCAGGTCGCTACCAAGGCCGCCGAGCGGTTCCTCAGGCCGCTGACCGAGGGCTGGATAAGCTCCAGGTTCGGCATGCGCAACGACCCGTTCAACGGCGAGCGGCGCCACCACGAAGGAATCGACTTCGCGGCGCTTGAGGGCTCCCCGGTCAAGGCTTCGGCTGACGGCGTTGTCAAGTTCAGCGGCCGTCAGACCGGTTATGGAAATTTGGTGATAATCGAGCATACCGATGGTTATGAGACCCGGTACGCTCACAACGCTGACAATCATGTCAGGAAAGGAGAGGTCGTCAGCAAAGGTCAGGTGATAGCCTCAGTCGGTGACTCGGGACGCGCCACCGGACCGCACCTGCACTTCGAGGTGCGCAAGGAGGGCGAGGCGGTTGATCCCATTGGTTTCCTGCGCTGACCAACCCTGGAAACGGTGGCTGAATTGTGATATATTCACTAAAGTTTCATGGCTGTTCCGCCGATAATAATATTGGCGCGAACCACACGCCACACGCTCAGGGTGCGAGCGAATGGATATAAATGGAATCAATCCTCTTGGCAGGCTGGATAAGGCAGAGCAGCGCTCCGACAAGGACGTCAGCCCCGCCAAGCCGGCCGAAGTCAGGAGCGAACCCGCCAAAGACACTGTAGAGGTCAGCAGCAGCGGCGACGTGGCACGCCATGCCGCCGAGATTGCCGAGCTTCCCGAAGTCCGCACTGAGCGGGTGGAAGCATTGCAGACCGCCATCGCCCGGGGCACTTACGAAGTTCCGGCCGAAGATATCGCAGCTAAGATACTCGACGAATTGGTCTGAGCCGCTTAGCCACCCGGGGCTTGATGGAGGAGTCCTGAAATGGGCGACCCTCTAAGCGTCCGCCACGTTATCGCCTCCAGCGATTACTCGGAGCGGATCCAGAAAACCGAGGCTGTCCAAGGGCAGGTAGTCCGCGAACGCTTCGACCAGGAACTGCAGAAGCAGGAAGAACTGCGCCGCAGCCAGGTTATCGAGAGCGACGAGAGCGAAGAGGCCCGGATCCGCGAAGAGGAACGTGAGCGCCGCCGCAAGGAGGCCAAGGAGTCCACGGAAGACGAAGAATCCTCCGAGGAGCCACCCGCCGACGAGACTGCCGAAAGTGGCGACCACCTGATCGACGTCAAAGTCTGACGATCACTCCAGCCTGACCCTCGACGCCGCCGCAGGGCGGTGGAGGAGTTCGGGATGGACAACCCGGTTGAAGCAGCGAAAACGACACTCGAGGAAGAGGTGCGTCTGACCGACCACCTCATCAACCTGGCGTCGATGACCCGCAAGGCGATTCTCCTGCGCTCGCTGGAGAAGCTCAATCAGATCGGCTTCAAGCACCAGAACGCCATCATGCGCCTCGAGATTATCCGTCAGACTCAGACCAAGATCCTGGCCATCCTCCTCAAAGAGGGCTTCCTCCGTGAGGGAGAGGGCTTGAGATCCCTGATCGAGCGCTACGGTGACGAACAGGATCGAAGCCATCTCAACAGGCTGAGGAAAAGGATCGAGGCGCTCGCGCGGCTCAACCGGCAAAACTCCGTGCTGCTGGAAAAGCAGTTCGTCGGCGTCAAGGCGTTCCAGCAGGTGCTCGACCTGGTTTCAGGCGTCGACCGAATCTACGACAACGGTGGAGCGGTCAGGCATGTCGAGCCGCGGAACAGGATCGAGGAAAGCAGATAAGCAAAGCAGCCCGCCGCCGGGCCTTGAGGGTTGGGCGGCAGGTGCCGATAAGTTAGAGGAGGAACATTAAATGGGCGGTTTCGTTTTCAACTCGGCCGGGGGAGTCAACTCGTTTGACATTGGCATCACGGGCCTGAACGCCGCCCGCATCGCGCTTCAGGTCACCGGCCACAACATAGCCAACGTCAACACGCCGGGCTACTCGCGCCAGAGGGCGATCCAGCAGACGATGCAACCGGCTTTCACCCCCTTCGGAGCACTTGGCCGCGGAACGCGCATCGTCGGAATCGATGCCCTGCGCGATCGTTTCCTCGAGGTTCAGCTCGCCGTTGAAAGCCGCGAGCTCGGGCGCCTGCGCACCACCAACGGTATCCTCGGCCAGATCGAGTCCATCTACAACCCCGTCGGCGGCGTCGGCCTCACCGACAGCGTCAATAACTTCTTCGGCGGCTTTAACGACTTGGCGGCCAACCCGGAAAACATCGCACAGCGCACCGAATTGCTCAGCTTCGCGCAAAGCCTCGAGAAACACAGCGGAGAGACTATCACCCGACTCGCCCGGCTGAAAGACAACCTCAACGGCCAGATCAGTACAACCGTCGAGGAGATCAACTCCGTCCTCGAGCAGATCGCCAACCTCAACACGATGATCGCCGGCGGCGAGATGACCAACCGCCCGGTAGAGGACTACCGCGACCAGCGCAACCTGCTGCTGCGGCAACTCAACGAATTGATCGATGTCGACAGCTTCGAGAGTGAGAACGGCGGCGTGACGGTGATCACCGGCAACGGTGTGCCGTTGGTGATCCAGGAGCAGTTCGCGGAGTTGGGCACTCGCACCAACTCGCGCGACGCCAGCCGCCTCGACGTCTATAGCACGTTCAACAACTCCCCGACTAACATCACAGACATGGTGAGCAGCGGCCAGCTCGGCGCCTTGCTGCGGCAACGTGATCAGACCATCAACGACCTGATCAGCGAGCAACGGCGCTTCAACGCCATCCTCGCCGATGTGGTCAACATCATGCACCACAGGGGTACCGACCTCAACGGCAACGCCGGCGGCGATTTCTTCCTCGACCCCTTTAACATCCGTGACAGCTCCGCAGCCGCCGACATCCTCGGCGTCTCCCTCGTCGGCAACAACGCCACCTTCGAGGTCAATTACGACGTCGCGACCTTCAGCGCGGCTTCCGTCAGCGCGATCGATATCGACGACGCCTCACTGCTCACCAAGATGGACTACCAGCTTACCTTCACCTCCGCCACCGGCGACTATCAGGTGATCAACACCACCACCGGCGAGGTCGCGGCCACGGGCACGCTCGCAGGCCTCACCGCTACCTTCGACGGCCTCGATGTCACCTTCGACGCCCTCCCTGCCAACGGCGACACCTTCGACCTCAGCTTCGCGGGACGCACGGGCCTCACCGGCGACGTTTACCGAATCGAGTTCACTGCCGGCGGCAATTACCAAGTGCTCAACACCACCACCGGCGACAGCACACCCGTCACCACAGGAGTGCTCGGCGGACCGGGCTTCATCTTCTTCGACGGGCTCGCAGTGGAATTCGACGCCGTGCCGGCAGACGGAGACTTCTTCACGGTCGGCTACGGGGGCCTCAAGGTCAATCCCGACCTGGATCCGGAGGAGATAGCCGCCTCCGGCGCGCCCGCCGGCCAGGTTGAGCCGGGCAACAACGTCAACGCCATGCGGCTGGCCGAGTTGGCCGAGGAAGCACTCGGCGGCCTCGGCAACCGTAACTTCGCCTCCTTTCAGGCGAATCAGATCAGCAAAGTCGGCAGCCTCAAGAGCGACGCCGCGGCGATGCTGAACTCCCAGGAAATCTTCGTCGATACGCTGATAGCTCAGCGCGAGAGCGTCAGCGGTGTCTCCCTCGACGAGGAGGCTGCCGCGCTGGTGGAGTACGAGCAGGCATATCAGGCCAACGCCCAGTACCTCAGCAGGATCAATGATTTGACCTCTTTTCTCATCAGAGTCCTAGTCGCATGAGGAATTGGGTATTGATTGAAACAGGAGCATAGCGATGCGCATCACCAACGCGATGTTGTTCCAGACTTTCCTGAGCAACCTCAGGCGTCTGCAACAGGACTTCGCCACCTACAACGAACAGCTCAGCAGCGAGCGCCGCATTAACCGTCCAAGCGACGATCCGCCCGATATGACCAACATCATGGCGCTCGATCAGGAACTGGTGCGGATCACCCGCTTCGGCGAAAACACCACCGAGGCGAACAGGCGGCTGGAATCGACCGACAGCCGTCTCAACGAGTATTCGCTGGCCATGACCCGCGTGATCGAGCTCGCCGAGCAGGGATCGAGCGAGGCAACCATGGGCTCGGGCAGGCGCGCCATCGCTGAGGAGATCCGCGCGATTCTCGACCAGCTCAGCAGCGTCGCCGACTCGAAGCTAGCCGACCGCTACCTTTTCGCCGGCACCCGCACCACCCGCGGTTCGATACCATCGGTTCCGTCCGGCCAGGTCTACTCGCTCGCCACGACTCTCGAGGTCGCCGGCACCGGCGCCACTGGTGGCACCGTTGTCGATCCAAGTGCCTACAAGGAAGACAACTACATCATCCGCTTCACCGACGCCGCCGGCTCTTACGAGGTGGTCAACCTCGATGACGACGCTGTCGTCACAAGCGGCACCGTCGCCGTCGGGGCGGGTTCCATCAGCTTCGAGGGCCTGCAGGTCGACTACAACCTCGCCGCGTTGCCGGCACAGGGAGAGGTCTGGACCGTCCAGCCGCAGTACGTTTACAACGGCACCGACGAGTACATCGAGTTGCAAGTGGACGAGAACACCAGAGTGGTCCAGAACGTGCCCGGCTCCGACGTCTTCGGCGGCGCCAGCGGCGTGCCCGGCAACACCGTCTTTGATGAGCTGGTGGACCTGCGCTTCGCCTTGCTGCGCAACGATACCGACGCGATCCGCAGCAGCCTTAACACCGCAAGCAACCGGCTCGACTCGGTAAGCAACCAGCGCGCGAAGGTGGGCGGCCGCATCAGTAATCTGCGAAACTTCCAGCTCCGCTCCAATGAGCGCACGGCCGACCTGCTGGTGCGCAAGGCAGAGATCGAGAACGTCGACCTCGCCGATGTGATCAGCAAGCTGGTCCAGACCCAGGGCGGCATCCAGGCAGCGCTGCAGTCGGGAGCCCGGCTCGGCCAGCTTAACTTGTTTAACTTCCTTCGCTAGCCAGGAGGGTGGCGATGAAAATCAACAATCCGGCTATCGGCGAGATCGAGGTAGATGACGGCGGCGTTATCGAGTTCCCGGAGGGGATGCTCGGTCTGCCGCAATTTAAACATTACGTCATCGTCAGCGATCCGCAGATGCAACCGTTCCTGCGGCTGCAATGCGTTGATGAACCGCAAATCAGCTTCCTGACGATTGATCCCGCCTTCGCCATATCTGACTACAAGGACTACGTAGTAGCGCAGGACCCATGGCATGTCCTCTTTGATCGGGAGGAAGAGGTTGTCTTGCTGGTGGTCTGCACCGTTTCCCCCGACCGCAGCGACATCACCTGCAACCTGCAGGCGCCGGTGGTCATCAACCACAAGACGATGAAAGGCAATCAGATAGTTCTGATCGATAGCCCCTATGCCATCCGTCACAGCCTCGTAAAAAACGCCGAACAGCAGGGGGCTTGAGCCATGCTAGTCGTCACACGCAAGCTGGAGGAGTCGATTGTCATCGGCAACGAGATCGAGGTGGTCGTGCTGCGAATCGACCGCCACGCTGTCCGCATCGGCGTCAAAGCCCCGCGCCATATCTCAGTACACCGTAAGGAAATTTTCGAGGAGATACGCCAGGCCAACATCGCCGCCGCAGCCAGCCAGGAGGTCGAGATTGCAGCCCTGCAACGGCTTATCGGCGACGTTCAGAAGAAGGAGAAATCCGCCCCTCCCGAATCGAAAAAGGCTGACGATCCCGGCGAAGAACAGGCCGAATAGTCAATCCCAACAAAGCCGGATAAAGCGTCTCTCAGCAGCTGGTGGATCAGGTCGCAGCAAAAAGAGGTCCAGCCCGAACGCGCGCTGATGTACGCACGATCGTATCGACAGATTCGAGAAGCCTATTTGAACTGGTCGGAAACCGCACGGTGAAGCGCTCCCTTGACCGTAATCAGTTTCCTGTATTTGGCTTGGATTCTTGCCAAATCGCCGGCGATGACCGCGTGCATCAAGTCGCCTTCAACCTCGGCGACGTCGAGGCGATGATAATAGTCCAGGGTCTCCTTCAAATGCGCCAGCACAATCTTCCCGGTCAGTATCGGATGGTTGTTGGTCACGTTCGCGTCTTCGAAGCGAGTGCCGTGCTCCAACTCCACGGCAAGACCCTGCCGGAAATCCTCGACATTGATGTTCATGCCCGCCACATTGACTTCCGCGAGGATTTTCCCGGCTTCCTCAACAGTAATGTCAGCTTCCGTTACGGCCGTCCAATCGCTGATTCCAAGCTCCTTACACACGCGCCTGACCTCGTCGACCGTGACGTATTCCGGCAGATTCATTTCAACCTCCTATAGACGATTCACCTGACTCCTGTATGGGTAATTAAGACTCCTCCATGGGGGTGCGGTGTTAGTATCCACCCATTCTAAGACTTTTGCAGGTCGCGCGGTAGGAATATCTAACGGGCCAGGGGGGACAGAAACTTCCCTGCTTCATTTCCACCCTTCTCTGTGCACTCCGCATCTCTTGCGATCAAACATTCGCTCCGGTTTCCATCCTGCCCGCATCGGTTATAATTCCTGAACGGAATGGAGAAGGTGATGCCCAAGAAGATTGGCATAGTCGGCGTGCCGCCTCGCGACCTGATCGAGCAGCACCGCGAGCCTGGCGACGAGGTCATCGACCTCGACATGCCGCGTTCCGATGTGCGCAAGGAGGATGCCGAGCAGTTCGTGCCACGGGTATACTGCGCAACGTTGCGCACCGTTGCCGCCAACGCGCTGACGCTCGACCTCGACCTGATTATCGCCTCCGTCGGCGAGGGCAAGTGTGACGGCGCGCGCTACATCTTCGAAAAACTTGGTGACAAGATCGGCGCGGAGATCATCGCTGTCAGGCGCTCCGGCACCGAGCCGCGCGGATACCCAGTCTGCACCTCCGGCCTGCCGTTGCGCGAAAAGATCGACCTGATAGTCAAGAGTGTGGCCGACAATCTGAGCGATGAAGAGAAGTCGCGCGTGAAGCCCAGCGAGCCGGTGGCCGGCTTCTGGGGTGTGCCGCCGCACGATTACTCCATCCTCGATCTCTTCCCCGCCGCGACGCACGTCTTCGGTTGGACTCGTTGCATGGAGAACGGCACCCCGGCCGACCTCGAGATCGAGACCTACGTCGAGCCGGGTCTGCCGACGGTCTTCTTCGCCCAGGCGTTCTGCGCCAAGAACGCCCTCGCCCGTACGCTGGCCAGCATGCACAACGGGCTCTACGTCGAGGTCGACGAGGTGATGACGCGCAGCGCGGCGGCCAAGATCGAGGCCTTCCTCGAGCTGGGAGGCATCCGGCGATGATCCTGCTCGACAGCGGCACCTCCTACGCCAAGATCTTCGACACCCGCCGGGGCAACCGGATGATCGTGCCTGCCAAGGACCTGGCGCCCGACTTCCATGCCGACATCGCCTGCGGCCACAACGTCGGCCGCCGCAGCGACCGCGTGGTCAACGAACTTGTAGCCCTGGCGCGCGGCGCGCTGCGCATGACCGGCGAGGAGGATTTTGTAGTCGTCGATGTCGGCGGTCGGGATACAAAGTTTGTCCGCATCGGGGGCCGCCGTTACGACGGCTGCGATTGGAACTCCAGCTGCGGCGCCCTCTCCGGCTTTACCATCGAAATGCTCGGCCGCTACTACGGAATCGACTTTGCCGCCGTCGAGCCGGTGCTCAACGGAACGCCTATTACCTGCGGCGTCTTCGGCATGAGCACGATGTTCGACCAGATCATCAACGGCAAGAGCCCGGCGGAGGCGATCGCCGGCTTCGTGCGCGGCGCGGCTCTCTCTGTCTACAATTTCTGCGGCCGGCCCGAAAGGCTGCTGCTCTCCGGCGGCCTCTGCGACAATCCGCTCGCCCTGCGCTCCTTCCCCTGCGAAGTCACGCCCCTGGGACGCTTCGCCCTGTTGGAGGGCCTGCGCGACTACATTAGCGGCAAGAGCTGAAAAGCACGCAACAGGCTGGAAAGTGTGCAATAATATGTATCAATATCCTCGGCTGGTGACGTAACGCACAATTGACTTCACCTCTTCCGAGTATATTTCCTTATTGGAACCCAGCAATGCCTTGACGACCAAGTTACATCCAAGGTGTTGCACGGGGAAAGTATTGAATCCACTTGGAGCAGAGCTATGGCGGCGAAAGACGGGTATAAGATTCTTACCTACCTTCATGGCGAAAAAACCGCTGAAGTTGACTGCAAGGACAGAATTGAGGCGCATGATCTGTTGACGGCACTTACATTAAAAGATACCACCGGGATGGTCAGCGCTTCTGACAGTCCCGTTGCTGAAGTGAAAATTGAAGATCTTGAGTACGACAAGGCCGAAATGTGGCGCGACGGTGAGCTGATCGCCTTCGGGCTCAGGCCCGAGAAAGATTTGCAGCGTTAGGCCTCTCGGTAAGTTTCTCCTGCCCGCATTAATCCAATCGATCCAAATCTCAAGCCTGTAACAGGTCTCTCCTTCTGAATATAACTAGAGATTTACGCGCGGATAAATGCTCAGAACAGACCCGGTCTGCCCTCGATCAACTCCACGAAACGGCGGGAGTCGCGCAACGGCACCAGTGCCGGGTCGTCCTTGGCGGTGAAGCGGATGTCGTCGTCGATGGCAAACGCGCGGCGCAGAGCATCGAGCGCCTCCTCATAATCGCCCTTCATTGTCTGAGCAATCGCGAGGTTGTAATACACGCGGGAAGAGTCGCCCATTCTCAATGTCTTGTTGCAGGCGGCGACCGCCTCGTCGAAGTTGCCGGACTTGATCAGGATCTTCTGCAACAGCAACTGCCCGTCAATCATTTTCGGATCGAGCCTGAGGGCGACCTGGGCGCTCTCCAGGGCCCTGTCAATCTCTCCGGCGGCGATGTAGGCCCTCCCCAACTCACAGTAGCTGCGAGCGTGTTCGGGCCGCAGGCGAATGGCAGTGCTCAACGCCTCGATCGCCTCCTCCAGCCGTTCCAGCTCGATAAGAGCGAGCCCAAGGCCGAGGTGGCCCTCAAAAAAACTACCCGATAGCTCGACGAGCGCCTGAAACTGCACCCGGGCATCCTCGAAGCGCCGCAGACGAAGATAGAGAATGCCCAGGTTGATCCGGGCTTCCTTGTTGGTGGCGTCGCCCTCTATCGCCTCCTCGAACAGGGAAACGGACTCGTCCCATTGCCGCGCGTTGAAGTAGAGCATACCGAGATTCAAGGCAATTTCAGGCAGGATCGGCACTCCGGCGGCGCGGAATTGAGAGATTTTTTCCTGAAGCTCGCCGAATATTTTCGCGCTCTTGGCCGGGATGCCGATGGGTTTGTCGTTGAGGGCAATCACCGTGCCCAGGCCAAGCCCTTCGCGCAACGCCACCAGCGGATCCAGGTGCTCCTCCTGCCAGAGCTGCAACATGCCGGAGCGGGCATCGGAGACGGAGCGCATCCGCTCCACTTCGTCGCGCAGTTCGGCAAGCGCCCGGTCGAGCACTGCAATCCTGTCCTGATATGCCCTTGCGCGGGTGCGCTCGCGCATGCGCGCATAAAGGTTCACGGCGTAGCCGATTACAACGGCCGTCAGCAGGGGAATGATGATCAGATAAAAAATATCGCCGAACGACACCGCAATTTCCCTTAACGGCTTGAAAAGCCGGGCTTTAGCCAAACATGATATGAAGCGCCGGCTGAGAGGTCAAGCGCGGAAGCGGCTGCTCGTGCCCGGCAAGCTCGATCAGGCGGCCGGCGGAACGTCGTCGCTCTCCTCGGTGTCGGCGCTGCCGGCATCCTCTTCGACCTTGTCCATAGTGAATCCAGTATATCCGTAGATTATCGAGATGATCGGGTTGGAGAGGTTGACAAAGGCCCAAGGCAGGTAGAGCAGCGGGCTGACCCCGAGCGTGGCTGTCATGAACGCGCCGCATGTGTTCCAAGGTACCAACGGCGACGTCAGTGTCGCCGAGTCCTCGAGGGCGCGCGACAGGTTCTTGGGGTGCAAGCCGCGCTCGTCGTAAGCGGCCTTGTACATACGGCCGGGGATGACGATCGCCATGTACTGCTCCGCGGCGACGATGTTCATCGCGATGCAGCTGAAGATGGTCGTGGCTACCAGGGAGCCTGTGCTCTTGGCGCGCTTCAACAGGGCGGCTGCCATCGTCTTGAGCATCCCGGTGCGCTCCATGATGCCGCCGAAAGACAGCGCGCAGATGATCAGCGCGATCGTCTCCATCATGCCGATGATGCCGCCGTTGTTCAGCAGCGAGTCGAGCTGTTCGGTGCCCGTATTGAGCGAGAAGTAGCTGCGGTAGTCATATGCAGCGTTGATCACATCGGCCAGTCCTCGCGATTGGAAAACCATTGCGAATACGCCGCCCAGAGCCGAGCCCGTGATAATCGCCGGCAGTGCTGGGATTCTTAGCACCACCATTGCGATGACCACCACAGGAGCAAGCAGCAGGATGGGATTGATGGCGAAGTTGCCCTCGAGAACGCCAAAGATGTTCTGCAGGCTGGCCGTGTCCATGTGTTCTCCCGAGAACTGGAGACCCAACAGGCCATAGAGAACCAGCGCGATTAGGTATCCCGGCGCCGTTGTATAGACCATGTGCCCGATATGCGTGAACAGGTCGGTGCCGGCCACCGCCGGAGCCAGGTTGGTGGTGTCGGAGAGCGGGGACATCTTGTCGCCGAAATAAGCGCCGGAGATGACCGCCCCTGCGACCATCGGTAACGGAATGCCGAGGCCGCCGCCGATGGCGATCAGGGCCACGCCGACCGTCCCGGCGGTCGACCAGGAAGAACCGGTCCCCAGGGAGACGATCGAACAGATCAGCAGGGCCGCCACGAGAAATATGCCCGGCGAAAGTATCTGCAGTCCGTAGTAGATCATCGAAGGCACCACGCCGCCGAGCATCCAGGTGCCGATCAGCGAACCGATCGACATCAGGATCAGCACTGCATTCATCGCCAGCATGATGCCGTGGATCATGCTCTTCTCGAGGAACGTCCAGGAGAAGCCATGGAACACCGCCACCACTGCGGCGACGATGATACCGAGGATGATCGGGATCACCGGCAAATCATCGAGCTTCAGGACAAGGATGTAAGTGGACAACGCGGCAATTAGAAAAAACACCGGGATGAGAGCTAGCGGCAGGCTGATTTCCCGTTTATTGTCTTCAGGCACTTATTTTTCTCCTTCTCTCTCCGATCCGGGCGATCAATATAACTCAATTCTCCAGGGATAATGCAGGATTGCCGGTCTTCTTTCTGTGTTCTTGTTTACACTGCCGCTCTGAGGGGAATAGGCGGATTATTCTTCCTCCCCTGAGGGTTTAGCCGCCACGGGCTTATCACGCAGGCCGAGTTCCTTCCGCAGGTTCTTCTCCAGATCGGCGAGAAGGTCGGGGTGATCCTCCAGGAACAGCTTGGCGTTCTCGCGGCCCTGGCCGATCTTTTCCTCCGCAATGCTGTACCAGGCCCCGCTCTTCTGCACCAACTTGTGGGTGATGCCCAAGTCCAGAAGGTCTCCGATGCGGCTGATGCCCTTCCCGTACATGATGTCGAACTCGACGGAGCGGAAAGGCGGCGCCACCTTGTTCTTGATTATGCGCACGCGCGTGCGGTTGCCCTTGACCTCGTCGCCGTCCTTGATCGCCGCGATCCTGCGGATGTCGATCCTCACCGTGGAATAGAACTTCAATGCGTTGCCGCCGGTGGTGGTCTCCGGGTTGCCGAACATCACTCCGATCTTGTGCCGTAGCTGGTTTATGAACAGCAATGAGGTGTGCGTCTTGCTGACCACTCCCGCCAGCTTGCGCATGGCCTGGCTCATCAGGCGAGCCTGAAGCCCGACGTAGGCGTCGCCCATGTCGCCCTCCAGCTCGGCCCTGGGCACCAGCGCTGCGACGCTGTCGATCACCACCGCGTCCAAAGCCCCGCTGCGGATCAGCACCTCGGTGATGTCGAGCGCCTGCTCGCCGCTGTCGGGCTGGGAGATCAGCAGGTTGTCGACGTCAACCCCGAGGTTACGGGCATAGCTGGGGTCGAGCGCGTGCTCGGCGTCGATAAAGGCTACCATGCCGCCCGCTTTCTGCGCCTCGGCGACGATGTGCAACGCCAGGGAGGTCTTGCCGCTCGCTTCGGGGCCGAAGATCTCGGTAATCCTGCCCCGCGGCACGCCCCCGACGCCGAGCGCGGCGTCGAGACTCAGGCAGCCGGTGGAGATCGCATCAATCGCCAACACGTCCCGCCCGCCAAGGCGCATTATTGATCCCTTGCCAAACTGCCGCTCGATTTGCATCAGGGCGTTTTCTACCGCCTTTTCCCGGTCTTTCGGCGTGCCCATTGGCTTCCCTCTCTAATTGAATTAATGCTCGTGCGAGCCGCAGGTACGGCTCCGCTGCAGACTGGAGATCTGCTGTGGCTCGGACGAGCAGTTTAGGCCAGCGTGGTCCGGCTAGTCAAGGCGGCCCATTTGCGATTGTTCAGTGGATTGTGCAGCACGTCACAACAAAATGCGGCCGTTTTTTCTATACTGATGTGGTATCAGTATGCATTTAGGAAAAAACATGCTCGGATCAAAAAAAATTCTGGGCGCAGTTGTGATCCTGCTGCTACTGGCCGGCATGGCCGCGGCGGAGGACTACTACGGCCCGCAGAACATACAGGTCAACGGCGCCAAGAAAATCGTCAGGGCCGGTTTCAAAGCCCCCGCCGGGCGAGCCGCCTGGGTCGAGGTCAGCAACGGCGTCTCCGGCGGAAACCGCGCAGCCGCGGTGATCGTCGTGCTCAACGGCAACAGGCTCAACAAGCGCAAGGAGCTCAACAAGAAAGTCGGCTCCGCGATATTCCCCGTCCTGCTGCAGTCCGGTAACAAGATCAAGGTCATCGTCCGCGGCAACGGCGCCAAGGTCAACGTGCAGGTCAAATCGAGGAGCGCCGATTTCAACCGCCTCGCCGGCTACGGCGACAGCCTGCTAGCAGGTTTCGAGGACGGCTCCCTCGTCGAGACCTACCAGGTCTGGAATTTCGGCTCGCAGATTGCCAACATTGCCGGCGCGAAGTTCACGCTGCCGCTGATCGCCGAGCCGGGCTTGCCGCCGCGCTACAGGTTTGAGAACGGCCAGCTGATCATACCCGATGCCAACGGTCCAATCGGTTACCGCAAGAATCCCGACCAGGATCCCGACAACCTCTCAGTGCCGGGCGCCACGGTGTGGACTTCGCTCAACGTTGCCCGCATCGGCGCCACGCTCGATCCCTACGTGATCGTCCTCGGCGGTCAGCGATCAATGATGGGTGAACTGAAACACCGCAAGCCGACTTTCGTATTACTCTGGATCGGCTCGAACGACATACTCGACATGGCCACCAACACCGACCCGTCCGACCACACCGCGCTCAACGACTTCAAGCGCGACTACGAGACGATCCTCAAGGAGATCCGCGACCTCAAGGTAAGCGCCGTCGCAGCAAATCTCCCCGATGTCACGGCTGTCGCGTTTTTGTTTGAGCCGACCAGCTTGCATCTGCTGGCAGGCGTCCCCGCAAACGTGCTCATGCCGATCACCAAGTTGCTCGATTTCGACCTCCCACCCGACGATTACCTCTCTCCCGATGAGGTTGCCCAGATCAGGAATACAATCCAGCAGTTCAACACCGAAATCGAAAAACTCTGCGAGAAGTACGGCGTCCCGGTCGTGGACTTCTACTCGGTGTCGCAACAATGGGACACGCAAGGAGCGACGGTCGGCGGGCAGCACCTGACAGCCGAATGGCGCAAGGGGATTTTCAGCCTCGACGGAATCCACCCGTCGAACACCGGGCACGCGCTGATCGCAAACCTCTTCATCGCCGTCATCAACAAGGCGTTCGGTGCGAACCTGGCCATGGTCAACGTCGCAGCCGTGCTCAACCAGGATCCCAACCGCCCGGCGAGCGCCGAAGAGGATTCGGATTCCGCCGTCACGAAGGACTCCAACTTCCTCAAGGACGCCCTGCGCGTGTTGACGCACTCGAACCGGATCAGGCGCCGCTAACGAAGTCGTCGATCTCAAAATACCAATCGCAGCGACCTGCTATGAAGGTCTGTACCACTCCCCTTTCTGGACATAGTGGTCTCCCACGCTGACAATTAGTGTGTGAAGGAAGCTCGCGAGATCAACTGGTTTGATATCTCGAGACTGTTGGGCGGAACGCCGAGCCAGCAGTCGGCGGCGCGCACTCTTCTGAGCCTGGGAATCTTCGATCACCTGGAAGAATACACCCCTGTACTCTGCGGGACCGTGCCGATCGACTGCGACCTGCCCGGCAGCGACCTGGACATCGTTTGCCACGCGCCTCGGCTGATCCCTTTTGAAGAGACGGTAAGGATGTTCTTCGGCGAGGCGCCGCGATTCCGCTGCCGGCGCAAGAAATTGCTGGGCATCCCTTCGGTTGTCACCAGGTTCCCGGCCGGGAGATGGAGCATCGAAATCGTCGGGCAGGACGTGCCCGTGCTGCAGCAGCGGGCGTTCGCTCACATGGTCGCCGAGGCGTTGCTTCTCTCCGGGGCCGATCCGGAAACAAACGAAAAGATCAGGGCTCTGAAACGAGAGGGGATGACCACCGAAGAGGCCTTCGGCAAAACCTTTTCGCTGGCGGGCAATCCATACAACGCACTGATGCAGATATACGCAAACGAAGTTCTCAAGGAAGGGAAAAGCTAACCCGGCGTCACCCGATCCCGGCTTGCCGTCTACATCCTACCCATTGGGTCATTTTACATTTAATGCTCCATATGATGTGCTTTTTATCCGATTCTGTTGTAAAATATATTGACAATTCTTTGTCCATCTGCTAGTATACACATGAGTGTTAGGGTATAGAAGGCAATGAACGTTAAGGGAGATAGCACCCCGTCCGCGCAGCAGGGAAGCGGAGGAAATTTGCGCAATGTCCTCCCTTTCGAAGAGGAGGGCGGGTTCTTCCGCCTGTCCCCCGATGCGCAATCCCTCCTTCGCGAGGTCGCGAAAAGTCAACAAGATCGCATACCTAAGAGCGATCGGCTGCGCCCCGCAGCCAATCAGTAGCAATACCTCATAAAAAGATCAGCAGCAGCAAAGCGCAACGCGGCGCCAGGATCGGTCTGCGTAATATCAATTGCGGAGCGGGAGATGTTTTTAAGCTATAATCGGCTCACGTTTGAGCGCTGATGCAACAACCTAGTTGGAGAAATCTATTAAAATGGATTCAAACGCTCTAAGGGAACTGCTGGAGAAACTGCGATCGGGCGAGGTCGAAATCGATGAGGTGATCCGGCGGCTCCAACGGCTGCCGTTCGAGGACCTCGGTTTCGCCAAGGTGGACCATCACCGGACGCTGCGCAAGGGCTTCCCCGAGGTCGTGTTCGGTCTGGGCAAGACCCCGGAACAGGTTGAGCGGATCGTGAAAGCGCTTGTGGAAGCCGGCACAGCGGATGAGCGCCAACCGACGATTCTCGTGACCAAGAGCAACAGGGAAACCTACGAACAACTGCTTGCCGCCGGAATCGGCTCAAAAGCGGAATTCCACCCCAGCTCGGGATTAATAATGGTCAACCCCCCCGTAGAAAACCGGGGCGACAAGGACGCCGGAATCGTCGTCGTCAGTGCGGGGACCACCGACATTCCCATCGCCGAAGAGGCGGCGTTGACGGCCAAAGCCTTGGGCTGCACGGTGAGAACGATCTACGACGCCGGCGTCGCGGGCCTCCACAGGCTGCTCAACCATGCGGAGGAACTCACCAGGGCTCGGGTTGTCATAGTCGTGGCCGGAATGGAGGGAGCGCTTCCCAGCGTTGTGGGAGGGCTGGTGAGTGCGCCCGTGATCGCGGTGCCCACAAGCAGCGGTTACGGAGCCTCTTTCGGCGGCCTCAGCGCCCTGCTCGCCATGCTCAACAGCTGCGCCAGCGGCATCGTTGTCGTAAACATTGATAATGGATTCGGTGCGGGATTTTTCGCGGCACTGGTGGACAAGGCTGCTCGGGAGTAGTTAACGTTACAGTATCGTTTCCCGTCATGCGATAGATTGGAGCCGTGCAACAGAGCGTGAGCAATGATTAGTGATCTAAAAGGCGAATCGGGACCGCAGATCCGGCTGGTGAGCGCGGCACGGCGGATAAAAACACGCCAGAACAGGATGCTGAATTCCGCCCTGCGCCCCGGAGAGGGACCGGATCGCGAAGCGGCCGCCAAGCTCGCCGACAGATTCTTTCAGGGTACCCCCAGCGAGGATAAGCGCCCCCAGCAGTTCAGCCTGCTGATCACGCTGATAATCACCATGATTTCGTTCTATGTTATCTGGCCCTCATTCATGAAACGGTTCGACGTCCAGAAACTGGAGCAGGAAATCTACGTGCCGGGCGGGGGCGCGGCTTCTCTACGCGCCGTGACCCAGAAGCAAGAGCGCAAGCGTGTCGTCAGGCAGGAAATGGTTCCCCAGATGTTTCCCAAGATAAAGGACGTTACGATCACGCTCGATGACGATCCGGAATTCGACCTTGACCAGGACTTCGACAATCTCTCCGTCGGTGACAGCTTCGGCGACATGGACACCGGCTTCGGCGATGGCTACGGCGGCCCGGTCCTCAATGCCGGCACCGGCGACGTGCCGGAACCCGTGCTGATTCACAGGGTGGAGCCGGACTACCCGGACGCCGGCAGGCGGGCGCGCGTCGACGGCTTCGTTCTGATCGAGGCGATCATCAACACGCGCGGCGACGTCGTCAATATCAAGGTCCTCCAGGCCCCGCCGGCCAAATACGGCTTCGCCGAGAAGGCAAGAGAAGCGGTCGAACAATGGAAATTCAAACCCGCGATCTACAAGGGCCGGGCCGTAAACGTCCGTATCCGCTTCCAGGTTGAATTCAGCCTGATTTATTACTGATCTCCCCTCTCACATCCCCGTCTCGGATAACAGCAATTTCCCGAGAGGCGAAGCCTCTTGAGCTTACGGCCGCGCTACGCCGGCAGCGAGCGGGGCTAGCCCCTCAGAAAGCCATTCTTACTCCAGGCTTCTTTAGCCAAATGGAAAAAGCCCGGGGGGCAATTCCCCGGGCTTGCGGTAGGGAGGATAGGTAAGGGTGATAAGGAGGATCCGATCTATCTCAACGGCACCTTAACGGCGGTAGCCGAAGCTCATGCCGAAACCGAAGCCGTCGTGACCGTAGGTATTACCGCGGAAGCCGTGGCTGTAGCCGATGCTGAAGGCACCATGGAAGCCCTGCTCGTAGTTGCCGTAGGCCCCGAATCCGCGCTGGTAGCCCCAGAGCCCGCGGTCACGCCAGTCGAAGCGGTCGTAGTAGCGTGCGCGCATGCGGGCGTCGTTCATCCCCTGGAGGTAACCGGCCCAGTAGCCCCGCTCCCAGCCGGCGTTGAACGCGCGATCATAGCGGTTGTTGTAGACGTAGGGGACGCGGTAGAAGCGGTAGCCGCGCTGGTTGTGCCAGTAACCGCGGGGTCCACGATTGTAAGAGCGGTAGTGCCCGCCGGCAGCGTAAGGACTGAAGCCGTAGTCGACAGCCACATAGCGGCGCGGTCCGTAGCGGTGGCCCTCATAGTAGCGCTGATCGTGGTTCTTTGAGAGGGCGTAAGCGGTCAACCCGACGGCCGCAGCCACAGCTACTCCGGTGATTACCTTCTCGGTAGTGCTCATGCCGCGGCGTTGATTACGATCATCGGCGCGAGCTACTCCGGAAAGGGCGAAGACCATTACAGCAGCAACGACTAGTGCCGTGAGCCTGACATGATTTCTCATCTTCCTACTCCTTTCGCTCGTGCTGGTTGTCCACACGCCAACCCTATGAGCAAGCTCCGTGCCACAACTAACGATCGGCATTAACCTTTTCGATTCAGCTAATTAGCTGGATACTTGAGCTACCACCGATGGTGGGAGTGTCCTTTACTGAGGACAAAATAAATGGACACTGTCAGGAGGATGAAACGGTGTTGCGGGCTGGTCAGAGGAAGAGCCGGTAGTTCGCCTTAACCACGCTTTCGCGACCGTATAGTTCCCAGACTCCTCCCTCCCTGACGCGCCGCTCGTTGAACACGATGAAGAGGTCGGAGTCGTTGCTGTGAATCAGTCGCAGCCTGAGGTTGAGTACTGCTGAGCCGTTGGAGGAGTTGTACTGGAAGTAGGTGGAGGCTGAGAGATGAGAGTTGTGGATATGGTTGAGGCGAATTCTCCAGAGGTGCCAATTGATGCCGCCGTGGTTGCTGTCGATCTTGTAGTTGGAGAGGGAGCCGCCGATCCTGAAATGCTTGTTTAGCACGTAGAAGAATCCGCCCCTGAGCTCTTGCATGTCGCCGTCGTAGAACTCGCCGAACGAGAAGTTTGTGTTGATTCCCCAGCGCCTGGAGTTATCAGTGCGGAAGCTGATCTCCCCGGAGATGAAGTCGTAATCCCCCGCATCGAAAATCAGAACATCTTCGTCGAGCTCGAACGGCACGAAAAGGCGCTCGAAATTCTTGGAAAAGTTGAGATCCAACTGGTCACCGCTCTCGAAATTGACCTCGTTGCGGATGTAGAAACTGCTGCTCTCCATCACCTCCGCGACCCTCGAGGTGTACCAGTCGTAGAACAAGCGGGCCGAGATCCTGCGGATGCCCCAGCGGTTCGGCCTGATCGAGCGCCGCAACGCCAGGCCGCCCTTGCGATAGCCGTCGCGGTTGACAAATCCGAGGTCGGGATCGAAGTTCTCCCCGACATCGTCCCACTGGAACCGGAAACCGAAGGGATCCGTGGTGTAGTCAATCCGCGCCTGAAGGGCGTTTCTCCCGCCTTCGGTGACCTCGCTCCCTTCATCGTCGTCGATGCTACGGTCGCCCGCGTTGGTCAGGAAGTAACCATTGACGCTCATCTCGGGAGTCAGGAACCACTGCCCGTCGACCCCGAGCGTTGAGGAATGAAAACCGCCCCGCCGCGAGTCGGTGACAATACCGCCGACATATGAGCGGCCGACGATGCTGCGCCGCACCCGCGCGACGTTGTAGAAACCCGAGTCGAGCTCTAGTTCCCCTACTGCGGCCGCGCGCACGCTCAGCACACCCACGTCCTGCCGCCCGACCTTGCCCGTCACCCGCAGGCCGAAATCGATGGGCACGACCCCTCCGTCCTCGTCGAGGCCGATCCGCCTGCTGAAGAAGGGGGCAAGACCACCACCATACATTCCCCTCCCCCCCAGGGCGCCGAATGAAAACAGTTGCGCATTCTCGAGAAAGAACTCGCGCTTCTCCGGGAAAAAGAGGGAAAAGCGCGTGAGGTTGACCTGCTCCTCGTCGCTCTCCACCTGGGCGAAGTCGGTGTTGTAGGTCGCGTCAAGAGTCAGGTCGGAGGACAGCGAATACTTCATGTCAAAGCCGATGTCGTTGATCGTGCCGGTTTCGCTTACTCCTGTATCCTCGTCTAGCTCGAAAACCGATCCGGCCAGGAGATAGGGCAGCATCTGGAAATTGTGATCCTGCCTGTTAAGCCTCAGGCCCGTCAGCTTTGCGGCGTAGTTAAGGCTGCTGATATCGAACGGGGGCGGCGGGGGCACGAGGTAGACTAGCTCGTGCTTGCGCTGTATCACGCGCTGCACGTTCACGCCCCACTCCTGGCTGTCGTTACTGCTGAAACGCAGAACCCTCAGTGGGATCCGAAACTCCGCCTGCCAGCCATCGGCGGTGAGCGCGGCGGCGGCCTCCCAGACTTCGTTCCAATTCCAGTTGTAGTTCCGGTAGCCGTTGACCTGGGCCTCCTCCTTGGCACCGAGAGGATTGATGAGGAAGACCGCGCCGCGAATCTGATCGAGATAGGTATCGAAGACGATCTGCACATTGTCGTCGTCGGCCGGGTTGTCGCGATGGCGAAGCTTTGTGGCGCGGATCAGGTCGGGACGGTTGTCGTCGCAGCGCACGGCTATGTAGATATTCCTGTCATCGAAAGCGAACGCAACACTGGTTCTCTCGGTGGAGGGCTCACCGTAGGTGGGCTCGCTCTGCCGGAAGTCGCTCTGCCAATTGGCATCAGTCCACGTCGCATCGGTGAAGTAGCCGTCAATAATGGTCTCCTCAGCAGCACGGGTGCACTCCAGCGAGACGGGGTACTCCCCGTCTGCAGCGGCTGTGGCTGCGACAAATGCAGAAATCATGATTATGAGCGACCGTTGATATTTCACTTCTATTTCTCCGGCAGGCAAGAAATTGTATCGGACTGCCCGGCGAAAGCAACTGCAATATTGATAACGATGGACACAAAATTGATTAAGAGCACCTTGAGCGTTAAGATTGACTCGAAAACCCTCGCGGAGGATTTGCCCGGTTCCCGTCCCGAGGCCGATTGACACTCCCGGACATGGCAAGCAATGGCTCTGATACGCATCGAAGATATCCTGGAAAAGCTCCAGAAGGAGCACCCGCAGGCCGACATCAGCCTGGTGCGGCAAGCCTACGTCTTCAGTGCGCAGCAGCATAAGGACCAACTGCGCCAGAGCGGCGAGCCCTACCTCACTCATCCCCTGGAGGTGGCCAACATCCTCGCCGAGATGCACCTCGACGCGGTGGCGGTGGCGGTCGGGCTGTTGCACGACGTGCTCGAGGACACCCTTACCACGATGGAACGGCTCCACGAGCTCTTCGGCCCGGAGGTGGCCAAGATCGTCGCGGGCGTAACCAAGATCAGCAAAATCACTTTCACTTCGTTCGAAGAGAAACAGGCGGAGAACTTCCGTAAGCTGCTGATGGCGATGGTCGACGACATCCGGGTGATACTCGTCAAACTGGCCGACCGTCTGCACAACATGCGCACTCTCGGCCACCTCGAGCAGGAAAAACAGATCAGAATCGCAACCGAAACAACGGAGATTTTCGTTCCCATCGCCCACCGCCTGGGAATGGGACGGACGAAGGCCGAGCTGGAAGACCTCAGTTTCAAGCACCTCGAATCGGAGGCCTATGACAGCATCAAGCGCCGCGTGGAGCGGGAGCTGCCCGTCAACGAGGCTTACATTGCCAAGGTGCTGAAGCGCATGGAGGACGCGATGACGCAGAACTCCATCCCCTGCTCTATCGTGTGGCGCATCAAGGGCATACACAGCATCTACTCGAAACGCAGGCGCATGCAGAAGCTGGTAAGCTCCGATTACGACTTCCACGACTACATCGCCTTCCGCATCATCACCGACGAGGTCAAGCACTGCTACGCCGCGCTGGGAATCCTCCACAACCTCTGGAAACCGGTGCCGGGCCAGTTCGACGATTACATCGCCAATCCCAAAATGAACAACTACCAGAGCCTTCACACGGTTCTGGTCGACCGCGAGCACCGCTTCGAGGTGCAGATCCGCACCGGCGAGATGCACCGCATCGCCGAGGAGGGAATCGCCTCGCACTGGCGCTACAAGGAGGGCAAGAAGCCGGGGGAGCGCGAGAGCTGGATCGACCGCTATTACGACTGGCTGCGTCAGGTGCTCGAGCTGCAGCGCGATACCGACGACGCCCGCCAGTTCATGAACGCCCTGATGGTCGACCTGGCGCCCGACGAGGTTTACACCTTCACTCCGAAAGGCAAGCTGCTGGCCCTGCCGCGCGGTTCGACTCCGATCGACTTCGCCTACGCCATCCACACCGAGATCGGGAACACCTGCGTCGGCGCAAAGGTCAGCGGCCGCATGGTGGCTCTGGACACCGATCTGCACAGCGGCGACACCGTAGAGATCATCACCTCCAAGGGCCACGGCCCCAACCGCGACTGGCTGAGCATCGTCAAGACCGGCCGCGCCCGCAACAAGATCCGCCAGTACCTCAACCGCCAGGAAAAAGACAAGAGCATCGAGGTCGGCCGACGGCTGATGGAGAAAGAATTGAAACGCCACGGAATAGCTCTCAAGCGGCTCCAGGCGCAGGAAGGTTTCGATGATGCACTGAAAGACATGGGGTTGAGCAGCATCGACGACCTCTTCAGCAGCGTCGGCTTCGGCAGGGTCTCCGCGCGCAGCTTCCTGGCAAAGATATTCCCGGAACCGGAAGCTAAAGAGCCACCCGAGGCGCTCACCGAGAAAATCGCGAAGACTATCAGGCGATCTCTCGGCCTCGGCAAAGGGGCAATCAAGGTTAAGGGGGCCGACGATCTCCTCACGTACATTTCCCCCTGTTGCTCTCCCGTCTTCGGCGAGCCGATCATCGGCTACGTCACGCGCGGAAAGGGCATCGCAGTCCACCGCGCCGACTGCCCAAACGTCGAGGACTTCCATCCCGACCGCCAGATCACCGTCGAGTGGGCCGGCGCCCGCGAAGGCACACTGCCCGCGAGGGTGATCATCAACGCGGAGGACAAACAGGGAATTCTGGCGAAGATCATGGCGCGCATCGACGGCTCCGGTGTCGACGTCCGCGGCCTCACCGCCGAAATCTACGACGACAAGACCGTGGAAATCAGCCTGACACTCGAGGTGCGCGACATCAAGCAACTCAACTCGATCCTCAAATCGCTGAAGGAAATATCAGAAGTCCTCGAAATACGCAGGCAATAAAAAAGCGGCCGCGCAACTTGCGGCCGCATAATTTGATTCAACCTGATCAACTCTTTTCAGGTTGGCTAGGGAATCCTTAGCGAATCCCCCACTAGCGAGGAGAAACAGAAATGGCAGCGGAGGCCGTGGTAATGCCCGACGTCCTCCTCTGCCATTATTCGGCCTGTAAAGACCAAATCTTCCACTCTTTCCCGTCCGCACGGGGCATGCAGACAGAATCGGTTAACAAAACCGACATCCAAAATATATAAATTTATCGTTTTTTGGTCAATTGGGCTCGCCTTTAAGTTTATCTTGTTATTCTTGTAAATTTCTCTTCGTTTTGTTTCTTGCAGGCATTAGGGATTGTTTTAGGAGCGGTTGGCGTTAGACGGTTATCAGTCCCTCGCGAATCGCGAACTTGATCAGCTCGGCAAGGTTCTTCAAGCCCAGTTTCTTCATCAGCTTCCAGCGGTGAACCTCGATAGTCTTGACGCTGAGGAACAGCTTCTTAGCGATCTCCTTGGTGCTGTGGCCCTCAGCCAGGAGTTGAAGCACCTCGCGCTCGCGCTCGGTCAGAGGGGCGGTTGCCGGCTCTCCCTCCGACACCCCCCGCTGGAGGAAGCCGTCGACGACGGCCCCGGCGACCTTCTGAGAGAGGTAGAATTCCCCGGCGGCGACCATCCTGATCGCATTGCTCACCTCTTGGAAAGCCACGTCCTTTAGGATATAGCCTGCCGCGCCGGCCTTGATCATACCCAGTACATAGCTACTGCCTTCGTATGCCGAGAGGGCGATTACCTTCGCCTTGGGCAGCCGCGACCTTATCTGCTTTGCTGCTTCGAGACCATTGAGATCGGGCATGGCCACATCCAGCAGGATGATATCCGGCTTCTTCTCGACAGCCAGGTTGACCGCATCGCGCCCGTTCTCGGCTTCGCCGACCACGGTGAAATCATCCTCCTTCTCCAGCAGGGCACGCAGCCCCTGCCTTACAACGTGGTGGTCGTCGGCGAGAAGAATCGTTATGGCCATACCTTCACCAGCAGTCACGGAAGAGTCACATGAGGGGAATATATCACCTGAGCCCCCGGTTTTCACGCTTTAGATTTGGCCCCGCTCTCACATTCGTGCCAAGCGGCCACAGCTCGCGGCCCGGCAATTGTCCCCTATCACGAAGACGGGTTGGCGCCTCCCGGCATCTGTGCCATCATATTTCACGGAGGTCCGCGATGTTGAATGCCAAGACATGTCTCCTTGCCGCAGCAGCCCTGACACTCTTGTTGCTGGTCGCTTGCGACCGGGACCACGATCCCCGTTACTCCGGCTGGAACCGCTACACCGACGAGGACGACGGCTACGTGATCCTCCTGCCCCCCGGCTGGGTGGTCGAGGGCGAGATGATGCAGACCATGCGCGGCGTCCGCCTCTACGACAAGGACATGGTCACCCCGCCGCTCGCCGGGCGCGTTTACTGCTCAATCTACGCCAAGGACCGCGATGCGGATGCACCTCCCTTCGCCGAGCGGGCAACGGCTCTCGTCGATGGACTCCTGCGCGGCCTGTGGTGCGACAATCAGATCACACAGGAGAGCGGAAACCTCGCGGGCCTGCCCGCAACCCGGTTTGCGATCGCCGGCTACGACTGCGCCGTCGGCATCTCGCAGAGGGCACTGGTGATGGTGCTCGAGGCGGAGGGCAAGGACTTCATTCTCTTCGCCACGTCGACCAATGAGAGCTGGCTGGTATTCGAAGAAACATTTCAGCTGATGTATTCGAGCTTCGAGCTCGTGAAATCCGCTGAATCCGAATAAATCCTGGATGAAACCGGAAGCTGAGCCGGGACGCTCAGACCTTCTTTTCCTTCAGGGCATTCTGGAACTTCTCGAGGTCTTCCAATAGACCCAAGACGTAAAGCAGATCGCCCTTGTCGAGCGGCTTGGTGGGATCGGGATTAAGAATGCTCTTATTACCAGGCTCGTCCATCACGGCCACTACACTCACCGAAAACTTGCGTCGGAGATCGAGATCCACCAGGCTCTTGCCTATCAGTTCCTCAGGCAGACGGACTTCGATAATGCCGAAGTCCTCGGATAGGTTGACGCGCTCGATAATATTCGGCTGGCTCAGCCTACGCGCCATTCTTTCCGCCATGTCGTGCTCGGGGAAAATCGTCTCCGTTGCCCCGATCAGGCGCATCAGCTCGGCATGGTCCTCGCTGATCACCTTCACCCAGATCTCCTTCACGCCCAGTTCCTTGAGGTAGAGCGTGGCCAGGGCGCTGAGGTCGATACGATCGCCCAGAGAGACCACCGCCAGATCGGCATCCCCCACTCCGATAGCCTTCAGCACATCCTTCTTTGACACATCGGCCTCGACCGCCTTTGCCAAATCGCGCCCGATCGACTGCACTTTGTCACTGTTCCTGTCGACCGCGATCACCGTGTGTCCGTGTTTTGCAAGTGCGCGGGCAGCGTGGAAACCGAAATTCCCGAGGCCGATCACCGCGATAGTGAGTTGCCGCTTCATTGTCATCCAACCATCACCGACTCGCTGTAGAGCCGGTATCTCGGGGCCCGCAGGAAGGCGCTGAGCAGGGTGAAGAAGGTCAGCGGTCCGAGGCGCCCGATGAACATTGTTAAAATAATAATCACTTTGCCCGCCGGCGACAAGGAAGGCGTGGCGCCCATGCTGAGGCCGACAGTACCGAATGCGGACACCGTCTCAAACGACAGCTCCAAAAATGCGCCGCGGCGCTCCGAATGAGAGGTAGGACCCAGTTCGCTGACCTGCAACAGCAGAGTTACGCAAATGATAAAGACAACCACGATCACCGTCAGCGTGATCGCGTCGGTCACCGAACGGCCCGTGATGTTGCGGTTGCCGAACCGCGGTTCCTGCTTCCCGCTGAGGCGAGCGAGCGCGGTGAGAAAGATGATCGCCGCCGTGGTCGTCTTGATCCCGCCCGCAGTCGAGCCCGGCGAGCCGCCGATCACCATCAGCAGCATCGTCAACAGGAGTGTAGCGTTGGAAAGGTCGTAATACTCGACAGTGTTGAAACCGGCGGTGCGGCAGGTAACCGAGTGAAACGCGCTCGCCAGCAGCTTTTCCCCAAGCGGCTTCCCGGCCAGGACGTTTTCGCTCTCGAAAAGTAAGAAAATCACTGCACCGAACAACAGCAGAACCGCGGTCGTGGCCAGCACGATCCGGGTTTGCAGGGTCGTTCTTTGCCCTCTCCGGAAGATGCTCTCGAAATCAATCACCACGACAAAGCCTAGACCACCCAGCACAATCAGCAGCATCATCGGCACCAGCACAAAAGCGTCGCCCGAGAACGCAGTCATGTTGGTTGTGAAGGTGGAAAAGCCGGCGTTGCAGAACGCGGAGATCGACTGAAAGGCGGCGTGATAGAGTGCGATGTCGACCGGGAAATAGCGCAGAAAAGCCAAAGCCAGTAAGATAATCCCAACGAATTCGGCAATCGCCACAAAGGCCAGGATCCGCTTTCCTATCTCGAGCGGCTCCAACTCCACCTCGGCTCCCACCTTCTGCGTCTGCAGCACCTCCCGCTGCACCAGGCTGGCGCGCCGGCCCAGGAGCATCACCACCATCACCGAGAAGGTAATGATCCCCATTCCGCCGAGCTGGATCAGGGCCAGGATCACTATCTGGCCGAATGCCGAGAAGGCCGTGGCGGTATCGACGACAACCAGGCCGGTGACGCATACCGCCGACGTCGCGGTGAACAGGGCATCGAGAAGATTGAGCGGGGCTCCCACGGTCGCGAACGGAAGGCAAAGCAGAATCGTGCCGGCGATAATCAAGCCGGTGAAGGCTGAGAGCATTATTGGAATCGCTCTATGCAGCACGCTCTGCGCTTACCCCCGCATTTCCCGTTTCCACATTCTAACCGAGAATACCTCGTCACTTCGAGTGGCACTGCAAGCTCACCGCTGCGCCGGCTACCCCTCGTAATCCCAAAACCAATATTGACTGTCTGCGGTCTACTCCGTACCGGCGGGAACGCCCGTCTTGGTCGTGATTGTCTCCAGGCCGTGGGCCTTGGGGCCGCACTCCACCCTCCAGAGGAGGAAGGCGAAGAGCAAGGCCATGAATCCAAGAATGGTGAAAAACCACATTCCCAGATCGTAGCCGCTCGGGTTGGCCGGCCCGGCGAAAGAAATATCATTCGACCAACCGATCAGCACGTTGAAGCCGAACATGCCGATTTGCTGGATAGCAGTCATCAGGCCATAAGCCGTTCCCAGGCGCTTCTCTTCGACGATATATGCAACCGAGGGCCACATAACCGCCGGAATCAGCGAGAACGAGATGCCCATCATCGCCATCGGGATGAAGAGTGAGACAGTGCTATAGGCAACGATCAGGTAAACCGGGATCAGCAGCAACCCGCCGAGGAACATGAACAGCGAGCGGCGCCCGACTTTGTCAACCATCAGGCCGAAGATCGGGGTGAAGACCATCGCGAAGAGGGTGAGCAGGCTGGAAAGGAAGCCGCTGAGTTCGGGGGAGGTGCCATGCGCCTCCTCGAAGAATTTGATCGCAAAGGTCTGGAACGGGAAAGCGGCGGAATAGAAGGTGACGCAGAGCAGGACGACGAACCAATAGGACCTGCTGAATTTGAAGACGTCGCGTAAGCGGAATTCCTCGGTCGCACCCTCGCCGAGATCGTATTTCTTTTCCGCGCCGACCTCGAGCAACCAGTAGAGGGCCGCGCCGGCCACGCAGATCACTCCCGCGCCGATCGAAAGGAACAACGGCCACTGCCAGTTCTCGTAGAGCGGCTTCGCCCAGGTGAGCGAATTGAGCGCGAAGAACGAGCCCAGGCGGCCGAGGAAAAGATTTATACCGAAGGCGAAGCTCAGTTCCTTGCCTCGGAACCATTTTGCGACCGCGGTGGTGATCGCCACGATCAGGGTCTCCGCTCCCAGGCCGAAGATCAGTCTCCCGGCCAACATGATCTCCAGCTGCGATGACGAAGCCGTCACCCCCGCACCCAACAGGCAGAGCACGGCGAACAGGAAGGTCGACTTGCGCGTGCCGATGCGGTCGACGATCAGGCCGCCAATGAGCACCATCGGGATGTTGATCAGGCTGTAGATGCCGTTGAGCCAGCCGATATTCGAGTCGGAGAAGGCGAGTTGGTCCTTCAGCGTCTTGGCAAGCGGGCTGATGCTGTCGTAGATGTAGTAGTTGCCGAACATCGCCAGGCTGATGAAGATCAGAACAATCCAGCGGAATGCTTTCGTCGGTGGTGGCTTGCGGGTCATTACCGCTGCTGACGTGCCGTTACTCTCCATGATCTTTATGACCTCGTTTCAAGGTAATTTTAATCCAGAGACAAAGGTTAGCCGAATCCGGCGTCTATGTGAAGAAATAAGGCTTACGCCGGACTCCAGCGCTCCGGCTTTCTATTGCCGTAAAGCGCCAATCTGTATTAGGCTGTGTCCTTACCGAACAGCCGGCATCACCGGCCTGTTCGCTGAGTTACTTGGAGGACAATCCTGATGCAGGAGATAAAGACGGCGATCATCGGTGTCGGCAACTGCGCCAGTGCTTTGGTGCAGGGCCGTTATTTCTACGCCGATCCGGAGGCCGACATCCCCGGGCTGATCACCAAGGACTTCGCCGGCTACCGCGCCTGCGACATCCGCTTCGTCGCCGCCTTTGACGTGGACGAACGGAAAGTCGGACTGGACCTGTCTAAAGCCATTTTCTCTCCGCCCAACTGCACGACCGTCTTCTTCGAGGACGTGCCGAAGGTCGGGATCTCGGTCGAGATGGGCTATACGATTGACAGCATCGCCTCGCATAACGGCTTCTATCCCGAGGGCAAGCGCTTCAAGCCGAAGGCCAACATTTACTCCGGCAAGAAGAAAGCCAAAGCTACAATAATCGAGCAGCTACGCGACTCCGGCGCCGAGATAGTGATCAATTACCTGCCCGTGGGCAGCGAAAAGAACACCCTGTTCTACGCCGACTGTGCAATCGAGGCGGGCTGCGCGTTCGTCAACGCGGTTCCGGTTTTCGTCTCGAAGCTCTACGGCGAGCGCTTCCGCGAAGCCGGCCTGCCGGTGCTGGGCGACGACGTGAAATCGCAGGTCGGCGCAACCATCATCCACCGGGTGCTTACGCGCCTGTTCGAGGACCGCGGCCAGCCGGTTAAGCGCACCTACCAGCTCAACGTCGGCGGCAACACCGATTTCTACAACATGCTCGACCGCAAGCGCCTGGAAAGCAAACGTATCAGCAAGACCCAGGCGGTCACCAGCCAGATGAACGGCCGCCCGATCGAGCCCGGCAGCGTCCATATCGGCCCGAGCGACTACGTCCCCTGGCTGCACGACAACAAGCTCTGCTTCATGCGCATCGAGGCGGAACAGTTCGGCGGTGTGCCGATGGATGTCGAGTTGCGCCTCAGCGTCGAGGACTCGCCGAACTCCGCCGGGGTGATCGTCGACGCCGTCCGCGCCGCGCGCGTCGCGCTGGACCGCGGGCTTGCCGGGCCGATCGTCGAGGCCAGCGCTTATCTGTTCAAGTCGCCTGTCGAGCAGTTCGAAGAGACCGAAGCGCGCGAGATGCTGAGGGCTTTCGCCAGGAAATCCTGACCCACAAATAAGCGCAACGACCTGTTCGCCGATGCGCGCGAACGGCGCCTGCCGTATAATCCGGGCACGCGATGAGTGCCAAACACATATCGATTGGCCTGGCGATAGCGGCCGCCGTCTTCCTCACCAGGCTTCCCTTCCTGGACGCCGGCTACGGCAGCGATCCCGACGCCTGGCGGATGACCACCGCAGCCAGAGAGATGGCGCGCACCGGCCAATATACGCCCTCACGCCTGCCCGGCTATCCTTTGCCTGAATTCGCGTACACTGCGCTCGGAGGAGGTCAAGCCGGCCCGCTGCTACAAAACGGCCTGACGGCGCTGATCGGCGCCGCCGGCGCCGCCTTTTTCTACCTGGCTCTCGTCGCGCTCGGATCGAGCCACCCGATTCTCGCTGCCGGCGCACTGGCCTTCACACCGACCGTCTACGTCCAGAGCGCTACGTCGATGGATTACGTCTGGGCCTTGGGATTCATGCTCGCGGCACTCTTCTTCGCCATTAAGCGCAAGCCGCTCGCCTCGGGATTGCTACTGGGCGCGGCGATCGGCTGCCGCCTCACCTCGGCGGGAATGCTGCTGCCGCTCGCCCTGTTGCTGATCGGCTCCGGCGAGAGGAAAAAGGACGCGCTGAGGTCGGCTCGCTTCGCCGTCGTCGCCGTGATCGTCGGGGGGGCGTTCTACATCCCGGCCTTTCTGCGATTCGGCACAGGTTTCCTGACGCCCGCGCCTGCAACGCCGTCGCTGCTGAACATACTCCGCAAGGCCGGGCCGGAAGCCTGGGGGGTCGTCGGCCTCGCCGGGATAGCGTTGACGCTGATCCTCGCCCTCGGTTTGCGCGCGGCGGGAAAACTCAAGAAGGACACGCACAGGAGAGACAGCGCTTTGCAATATGCCGCCTGGATCTCGGGGTTCGCAGTTTACTCCCTGGCTTTTGTCTTCATGCCTCACGAGGCGGCCTACCTCATCCCCGCCGTGCCCTTCGTAATCCTCCTGCTCGAGCCACTGGCGGGGAAGAAACTCTTCGCCGCGGCATGCCTGGCGCTGATTGTCTCCCCGTTTGCGCTGGGGCTCTTCACCGCCGAGCAGACCCAGCAATTCGGCGAACTCTGGAATCCCGGACCGTCCGCCGGATTCAGCCTGGGAGGCAAGCGGGCGTTCGTCAGCCTCGAGGGGCCGGTGATGCTCGACCGCAGGCTGCGGATCGCCGCGATGGATTACTCCCGCGCGACCATCGCCGCCTGCAAAGACCTTCCACCTGGAACATCGGTGATCGTCGGCTACTGGCGGCCGCTGATCGTGCTGCTGAACGAAGGCGCTTCCGCCGCTGAGTTCGTCTACTCGCTGAGTTGCGACGAAATCCGCGCAGAGCTTGAGAGCGGAAGGGATGTTCGCTATCTGCGCGAGGCCGGCATCAACAATCTCGCGCTCGAGGGCTGCGATCCCGCCGAGGCGGGCGCACATCTACTCAAACCAGTGCCCGATCGTAAGTGAACCGATCACAACCGTAATACCGGTCGTCAGGATCGCCCGTAGCAGAGGCCGATTTACTTCTTCTCGTACTTCTTGCGGCCCTCGGCGTAGAGATCGTTACCCTTGGCATCGTTGACCACGATCACCGGGAACTCGTCGACCTCCAGGCGGCGGATGGCCTCCGGACCCAACTCGTCGTAGGCGATCACTTCCGCCTTGACCACCCGCTTGGCCAGCAGCGCTGCGGCTCCGCCCACGGCAGCGCAGTAGACCGCCTTGTTGCGCACGCAGGCGTCGATAACCTCGGGACCACGCTTGCCCTTGCCGATCATCATCTTCTGCCCGATGTCGAGCAGGCGCGGCGCATAGGGATCCATGCGGTAGCTGGTGGTCGGGCCGACGCTGCCGATCGGCTTGCCCGGCGGCGTCGGTGCGGGGCCTGCGTAGTACATCACGCTGCCGACGACCGGGAACGGCAACTCCTCGCCGCGGTCGAGCGCCTCAACCATCTTCTTGTGAGCGGCATCCCTGCCGGTATATATAACTCCGCTGATCAGAACCGTGTCGCCGATTTGCAGCTTATCGATGTCCTCATCCTTCAGTGGCGCGGTGAGCCTAATTTCAGCCATCTTCACACCCCCTCACAGCACCGCCGTCTTGTGACGGTGGGCGTGGCACTCGATGTTTACCGCGGCCGGCAGGCTGGCGATGTGGCAGGCCCAGCTGATCACGTGCACTGCCAGCGCCGTCGTGCGGCCCCCCATGCCTTGCGGGCCGATTCCCATCTTGTTGATCTTCTCCAGCAGCTCCTTCTCCACCTCGTCAAGATAGGGATCCGGATTCGGACTGCCCAGCGGCCGCAGCAGCGACTTCTTGGCGTGGTAGGCTGCCACCTCGAAGGTGCCGCCGATGCCCACGCCGACGACGATCGGCGGGCAGGGATTGGGGCCGGCTTCGCTCACGGCCTCGAGGACGAATTGCTTCACCCCCTCCACGCCGTCAGCGGGCTTGAGCAGTTTCACGCGGCTCATGTTCTCGCTGCCCCCACCCTTCTGCATGTGGGTGATCTTCAGTTTGTCGCCCGGCACGATGCTGATGTGCACGATGGCCGGTGTGTTATCGCCGGTGTTCTCGCGCCGCAAAGCATCCTTCAGGACGCTCTTGCGCAGATAGCCTTCCTTATAGCCCTTGCGCACCCCCTCGTTGATCGCTTCGGTGAGGGTCATTCCTTCCACATGCAAGTCGCTGCCGAGTTCGACGAAGAAGACCGCGAAGCCGGTGTCCTGGCACATCGGCACCCGCTCGTCGCGCGCGATGTTTGCGTTCGTCTCCAACTGCTCGAGGATCGCCTTCGCAGTCGGGGACTCCTCCTTGGCCTTGTACTCGGTGAATTTACCCCTCACGTCGTCGCCTAGCTCGAAGCTGGCTTCCATGCACAGTTCGGCCACCTTCTCGACAATGGTCGACGCCTGGATTGTTCGCATTAACCTCCCTCCCTTTTGCTAACTGAGGGTATTATGCCACCCGCCAGCCGCCCGGCGCAATCAAGCAAGGCAGATTCCGCCCGCGGGGGCACGATTGCCACCGTATTCCTTTGGCGCCGCTCCTGCGCTCCTTTTTAAGGGACTAGGTGATAGGTATCAGGTGATTACTCCACATCCCGGACAACACGGAAGCCGACGTTGAGGCCTCCTCTGCTGACGGGCTGGAACCACATGCGGCTGGATGATCGAATCCCCCACGCGCCGTCGGCAAAGCTTCCGCCGCGCATTATACGTTCATCGCCTAACGACGAACCCAGGGGATCACGGCCAGGAGAGCTGTTATAGTAATCCTTGTCATGCCAATCGGAACACCACTCCCAGACGTTACCGCTCATGTCATAAAGTCCCCAAGCATTGGGCGACTTCAGGCCCACTTCATGAGTCTCACCTCCACTGTTTCCTTCGTACCAGGCAGAATCCCCATCTGTCTTGTCTCCCCAATAATACCTCGTCGCGGTACCCGCTCGGCAGGCATACTCCCACTCCGCCTCAGTAGGCAAACGATAGCTCACCCCTTCCTTCTCGGACAGTTTCTTGCAAAAGTCCATTGCGTCTTCCCAGGAAATCAGCTGCACAGGCCGCTTTGAACCCTTGTGATCCGACGGATTTGTACCCATTACAGACTCATACTGTTCTTGTGTCACCTCATAAATGCTGGTGTAGAACGGCTTAGTGATCTCCACTCTATGTTGCGGCTTCTCGCTATCGAGTGCCTCCTCATCACCCGGCAAGGCTCCCATCATGAAGGAACCAGGCGGTATGAGGCGAAACTTCATGCCGATGGAATTGGTGATCTCCTCTTGGAGAACCACCTCCTTCTGTTTCTTTTCAGCCTTTGTCGCACCCGGCACTGCTTCGCTTTTCTTGCCCATGTCTCGATCATCGTCAGGCTTGTTTGCTTCCCCTCTGCAGCCCACCGATACGATAAACATAAGCGCCGCGAGCATGCCTAGCGCGAAAATCCTATTCCACATAACGACCCCCTATTTGTTCGCCCCCCATTGTCATCAGGTTTCTCTTGTTCAAATTATACGCCAAGAAGTTATTCATACTCCAGCTTGGTTTCCCCTCTCCCAGAAGGCACGGGGCTTGAAAGATCGGATTCCCTCTTTACGGATCCTTACCGGGTTCCTTCGCGGCGCCGCCCCTGATAATATCCTTCCAGAGAATCATGAGACGGAGGTAGGCTATGAGCAAAACTCCCCGCAATGGTGTTAGGATCGAAGCCGACAGCATGGGGGAGATAGAGGTCCCGGCCGACCGCTACTGGGGTGCGCAAACCCAACGATCGCTGCACCACTTTGACATCGGCGAAGACCTCATGCCCGACGAAATCATCACGGCTTTCGGCATCCTCAAGAAGGCCGCTGCGATCGTCAACCACCAGCTCGGCAAGCTCCCTGCCGACAAGATGGAATTGATCGTCAGAGCCGCCGACGAGGTGATCGCGGGCAGGCTGCGCGACCACTTTCCGCTGCGCGTGTGGCAAACCGGCAGCGGCACCCAGAGCAACATGAACGTCAACGAGGTCATCGCCAACCGCGCCATCGAGCTTGCCGGCGGCCGGCTCGGCAGCAAGGAGCCGCTCCATCCCAACGATCACGTCAACATGTCGCAGTCGTCCAACGACACCTTCCCCACCGCGATGCATATTGCCGCCGCCACGGCAATCGCCGACCATCTGATCCCCACCGTTTCTGCGCTGCGCGACGCGCTTGCTGAAAAAGCGAAGCAGTGGGACGACATCGTCAAGATCGGGCGCACGCATCTGATGGACGCCGTGCCATTGACCCTCGGCCAGGAATTCTCCGGCTACGTCGCCCAGCTCGACGCTGGCCTGCGCCGTATCGAGGCTGTGATGCCCGGCCTGCACCAGCTGGCACTCGGCGGCACCGCCGTCGGCACAGGCCTCAACACCCACCCGAAGTTCGCCGAGATGTCAGCGCAACAGATAGCCGAGCTGACCGGCAGGCCGTTTGTCTCCGCGCCCAACAAGTTCGCCGCGCTCGCCGCCCATGACGACATCGTCGCGGCCAGCAGCGCGCTCAGGGGACTCGCCGTTTCGTTGATGAAGATCGCCAACGACATCCGCTGGCTCGCCTCCGGCCCCCGCTGCGGCCTCGGAGAGCTGATCCTGCCCGCCAACGAGCCCGGCTCATCGATCATGCCCGGCAAGGTTAATCCCACCCAGTGCGAAGCGATGACGATGGTCTGCGTCCAGGTGATCGGCAACGACACCGCCGTCGCCGTCGCCGGTTCGCAAGGCAACTTCGAGCTAAACGTCTTCAAGCCGGTGATGATTTTTAACCTGCTGCACTCAATCCGCCTGCTGGCCGACACATGCAAGGCTTTCACGGAATTCGCAGTAAAGGGACTCGAGCCCAATCGTGAGAGGATTGGCGAGTTGGTTAAAAGCTCGCTGATGCTGGTCACCGCGCTCAGCCCCAGCATCGGCTACGACAAGGCCGCCGAGGTGGCCCACCATGCCCACCGCAACGGCACAACTCTCAAGGAGGCAGCCCTGGCCCTGGGCTACCTGACGGCGGAGGAATTCGACCAGGCGGTCCAGCCGCAGCGGATGGTCCGACCGCAATAAATTTCATTGTGGCTATTGTGCTTTTTCAATCTGTCAAACCGCAAACCGCCATCCTCATACGCTCGCGGCTAAGGCGCAGTTTATTTGACACTGTGTGAACAATAGGCGTATATTCCCCTTTGGAAGGGACGAAGTTGCGACATAATACCAGCCTTCCGCCGCCCGCTAGCTGCAAGCGGCCCCGGATGGGAGGCCGTTGAAAATTCGGAGAAATATTATGGGATTCTTATGGTTATTCGCCCGCCGATTTGTCTCCGGTAGATCGATCGAGGAAGCCTTACCCAGAGTTAAGGATTTAATCAGCAAAGGCAACACCGTCACGATGGACATCCTCGGCGAGAATGTCACCAATAAAGATGAACCCGAACGCTTCCTAAATGGCTACATCGACACGATGCAGGTCATGAAGCAGGAGAGCATCGTTGGTGGTATTTCCGTCAAGCCGACGATGATGGGAATGGACATCGACGAGGACCTTTGCTACGGGTACATCGAGAAAATCGTGTCCGCCGCCAAAGAACTCGGGTTGTTCGTGCGCGTCGACATGGAAGGCTCCGACTACACTGAGCGCACCATCGAGCTGGTCGAGAGACTCCACAAGAATCACGACAACGTCGGCATCGTCATCCAGGCCTACCTCCTCCGTTCCGAGGAGGACATCCGCCGGATGAACGAAGCCGGCATCCGCGTCCGCCTCTGCAAGGGGGCCTACAAGGAGCCCAAGAAGCTCGCGATCAAGAAGATGAAGCTGATCCGTGAGAACTTCAAGAAGCTTGCCGAAATGCTGCTGACCGGGGGCGACTACCCCGCAATCGCCACTCACGACAAGAAACTGATCGAGTGGACCAAGAAATTCTGCGAGGAGCACGGAATCAGCAAGGAGAAATTCGAATTCCAGATGCTCTACGGCATGCGCCCGAAGACACAACGGCAGCTTATCGCCGATGAATACAACCTGCGGATGTACGTGCCCTACGGCACCCACTGGTTCCCCTACTTCTACCGCCGCCTGCGCGAGCGCAAGGAGAATATCTGGTTCGTGTTGAAGAACTTCTTCGCGCGCTAGAATCATCGAAAGAGAAGCTTGGCGGCCCGCACGCGGCTTGACACTGCGTGCGGGCCGTTGTATCCAGAGACAAATAGTGACGGGTGACGGCGGTGGGTTTCGAGATAGCCATCATGGTTGGGCTGATCTTGCTCTCGGCCTTTTTTTCGGGGCTGGAGATAGCTCTGTTCAGCCTCGGCCGTGCGCACGTTCGCTCGCTCGTAGAGCGCAATGCTCCCGGCGCGAAGGTAGTCGCGCGCCTCAAGGCAAATCCCGAGCGCCTGCTGGTCACCATCCTGATCGGCAACAACATCGTCAACATCGGCGCCGCCTCGATGGCTACCGCGCTTGCCTTGCGCGTCTTCGGCGACATCGGCGTCGGCATCGCTACCGGCGTCATGACCTTCCTGATCCTCGTCTTCGGCGAGATTTCACCCAAGACAGTCGCCCTGCGCTGGGCTGAGCCCTATGCCCTGATATTCGCCCGCCCGCTGGAGATCTTCGGCTGGATCATCAACCCGGTGGTCTGGCTGCTGGAACTCTTCACCCGCGGCCTTGCGCTGCTCGCCGGCGGGAGCAAGCAAAAGGGTATCGAGCACAAGACACTGCTGAGCACGCTCGCCCGCATGGGGCTTGAAGAGGGTGCCCTCAACAAAAGCGAGCACCGCTTGGTCGAGAGCGCGCTGCGTCTCGACAGGATCCCCGCCGACCGCGTGATGATCCCCCGCAGCGACATGATTGTCGTCGAAGCGGACAAGACGGTTGATCAGGCACTCGAGGCGCTCTCCGCGGCCCCATACACGCGCTGCCCCGTCTACCGGGGCGACCTCGACGAGATCGTCGGCATCCTCCACCTGCGCGACCTCTACGAGCACTACCGTCTCGGGCGGCGCGCCGACAAGGTGGCCGCCATCTCCTCCAAGCCGACGTTCGTGCCGCGCACAATGCTGATCGGCGAGCTCATTCGCCTCTTCCAGCGCGAGCGCACTCACATGGCGATCGTCATCGGCGAGTACGGCGAGACCGCCGGCCTCGTCACGCTCGAGGATGTGCTGGAGGAGATGGTGGGGGAAATCGAGGACGAGACCGACGACGTCCGCAAGCTGGTCCACAAGCTGGCCGAGGGGCGTTGGCTGGTCGACGCCTCGATGCCGATCGAGGACTTGGCGCGGGCCATCGGAATCAAGCTGCCCTCCGACCAGCACCACACGCTCAACGGCCTGCTTATCGACGCCTACCAGAACATCCCGCCGCCGGGCGCGACCATCCAGGCCGGCGGCCACACCTTCATCATCCGCCGCGCCGACGCGCGCAAGGTTATCCTCGCAGAGCTGATTGTCGCCAAAAAGAAAGAAATCCTCTGATTCCGGATCCGGAACCTATACGACCGGTCTTTGATCTCCCCCTGCCTTGGCTATTGGCCGATTATCTGATGTGCCGCCTCGCCCTTGAGATGAGTCGCCCAGTCGGGAATGCTGCCGATCTGGATGCCGAAGACCTGGGTAACCACCAGCAGCACCACCGTCGTCACCACCGCCACGCCGATGAAGTTCAGCAGCAGGCCGGTGCGCGACATGCGCGGGATCGTCACCCAGCCGGTGCCGAAGACGATCGCGTTGGGCGGCGTCGCCACCGGCAGCATGAAGGCGCAGGACGCGGAAAAAGTCGCGGGAATCATCAGCAGGAAGGGGTGCTGCCCGAGGTCGAGTGCGGCCACAGCCAGGATCGGCATCATCAACGTCGTCGTCGCCGTGTTGGATGTCATCTCGGTGAGGAAGGTCATCAGCAGCGCGATCGTCATTATCACCAGCACCACCGGCACCCCGCCGAGGAAGCGCAGGTGCTCGCCGATCCATAGGCTGAGGCCGCTGGTGGAGAAGCCGTGCGCCAGCGCGAAGCCGCCGCCGAAGAGCAGCAGGATGCCCCACGGCACGCTCTCCTGCGCCGTGCGCCAGTCGAGCAGAAAGTTGCGCTTGCGTTCCTCCAGCAGGGAGAAGCGCTTGAGGTCGGCCGGCAAGACGAAAAGCACAATGCCCATCATCACCGCGATGGTGGCGTCGCTCCACAAACCGGCATTGCCGTAGAGCGGGCCCCAACCCGGGATAGTGACGAAGCCAAGGTCGATCGGCCTGCGGAATATCCATAGCAGAGCCGTGAGGGCGAAGACGATCGCCACCTTACGCTCCGCCGGGCTCATCGGGCCGAGGCGGGCGATTTCCGAGTTGATTACATCCTTACCCCCGCCGCCGACATCGAAATCTTTGATCCGCACCTGCGGCGCGAAACGCAGGACAATCAACCACGCGAGCGGAATCATCACCACAACAACAGGCAGCGCAGCGATCATCCACTGCGAGAATGCCACCTCCGGCGTCCCGCCGGCGTAGTTGCGCGCCAGTTGGCCGACGAACACCCCGTTCGGCGGCGTGCCGATCAGCGTGCCGATGCCGCCGATACTCGCCGAATAGGCTATGCCGAGCATCAACGCCACGCCGAAGTTGTGACGCATCTCGCGTTCGCTCTCCTCGCCGCCCTCACCGTTGAGTTTCGCCCCCTCGCTCAGCTTGCGCACCACCGCCATCGCGATCGGCAGCATCATCAGCACCGTAGCCGTGTTGGAGATCCACATGCTGAGGAAGGCGGTGGCGATCATAAAGCCGAGCACGATCCGGTAGGGGCCGGTGCCGACGGCGCGGATCGTGTGCAGCGCGATGCGGCGGTGCAGGTTCCACTTGGTCATCGCCGCAGCGATCAGGAATCCCCCGAGGAAGAGGAAGACCAGCTGGTCGGTGTAGTTGGGAGCCGCATCGCGCGTGCCCATGACGCCCAGTGCGGGGAAGAGGACCAGCGGCAGCAATGCCGTCACCGGAATCGGCACCGCCTCTGTGATCCACCAGGTTGCCATCAGCAGTGCCACCGCCGCCATCCGCTGCGCTTTCGGCGCCATGCCGGGCGGGGCCGGCAACAGCAGCATCAGGATGAAGAGCGCGATGCCCAGGTTCAGCCCCACGAGCATACGCATCGAGTAGGGCCGCCTGCGCGACCGCCCGGCCTCTTCGCTCATTCTAGCTTTACCCCCCTCAGTCGCCGCATCCCCAGAACAGCGCGTTGAATATTAGCTTGTATCCACCATGGGTCATACCGCGGAACTGCGGCCGGAAAGCGAACAGGACCGCCCTGCCCTTGCCGAGCTGCTGAACTGCGATCGCACCGGCGTTGTGCAAGTACTCCGGGCCGAGCAGGAAGCCGCTGCGCCGAACGCCGGAGTCGGGGAACACGGCGGCCATGCTGAGGCCGCTCCAGTCGCGCGCATCAGGCGCCGGCGCAAACGCCGGGCCCCAGACCTTGAGCACGGAAAGCTCTTCGGGCAGGCCGTAGCACAGTGGAGATTTTCCGTCGAGTGTGATTCTGACGATCGCACCCGGCGAGAAATGCTCCTGCTGCTTGAGACCCTGAAGCTTGTCGGCGACCTGCAGATCCAGAATCTCGGCGATTGACATACTGGTGCGGCCGAATGCGACCAGGTGGCCTCCCTCGGTCACGAACGCTTTCAGCGCCTCGACGCCCTCGTCACCGATGCCGCCCATGTACTGTTCGGGCCACTCGCTGCGGCCGTTGCGGATGCCGTCGGCGTTCATGCCGTCGGCGAAAATGAGCGCGTCGAAACGCTCACCAAGCCCGCCGGCCTTGATGTCTGCGTTGCGGACAATCTCGTACTCCAGGTTCCACAGCTCGAGAATCTTGCGCGTCCATCCTGCGTCCATGTTGCCGCCCCACGGTTCGTAGATACCGATGCGCGGGCCGTGCAGTGGCGCAATGGCTGAAGCAGGGGGCAGCGCTTTCAGGCCGTGAGCGACGAAATAGCGCTCCGCTGCCATCGCCCTCAGCTTCTCCTCGAGCCCTCGGGCGCGGGCAACGATGAAACTGCCTTTGGCGAACTTCTCTTGATCCTGGGTCAGGTCCGCGGTGAGCCTGTAGACCTTGAAACCGGCATCAAGCAGGTCGTCGGCGACGGCGTAAGCATCGTTATGTCCCGGCTCGATCGCAAAACCGCCTCGCCCCCCTCCCAACACCTGTCCGGGGAAGAAGATCTTGTCCTTTACCATTTCCAGATCCGCCGCGAACTCCTCCGCGGCTTCAACCGCTTCAACTCCCATCAGCCAGGGCAGGGTGTGGGCGGTGACGTCGTAGGGCATTTCGGGAGGATCGGTCGGGCGCCTGCGCAGGTCGGGATAGTCCTGCTCCTCGAGCAGCGACTTGACCCAGGCTGCATAAGGCTGGCGCAGGATGACAACATGGCTGCCCGCTTCGAATCCGCGCCCCGCGGCCTCGAACGGCGCTCTCGCCACTTGTATCTCCACTTCGCCGCGCTGGAGTGCCTGCAGCAGGCGGGCGGCTGAGCCGGGATCGCTCTGCGAAGCCGGAAAGATATAGGCATACGGCCAGTCTTCGCCGTCGCAGGCACGCTTGAGCGCCACGTACTGCGCTTTGTTGAACTGGACTCTATTCGCAGCGACCTGATTTAGCGCCGCCAGGGTGGCCGAGAGCTGGTACTCAACCATCATCCGCGGCGACCAGATTCCGGCCTTCCACAGCAGCGGGAAATTCCATGAGGTCTTGACGGGATTGTACTCCCCCTGCCCCCGGCGCATATCAGCCAGTTCCTCGGGCTTGATTTCGATCGAGCGCACCAGGTTTGCGCTGGCTGTCTCGGTGAGGATGCGGGCGGTGCCGTGGTTGGAGTTGTAGGCCCGCGCGGGGGTGTAGAGGTCGAAGATTGCATTCTTGACCACTCCACCCTTACCTTCCATCGTCAGCCGGTAACTCATCGCCGTGCCGATGAGGTTCATCGTCTCCACGATCTGGGGAGCAGTGTTCGGGTCGATGGGATCCTTGTAAGGCGGCACGAACAGTCTTGCACCCGCGCTCCCCATCTGGTGCATCTCGTGCGAGTAGATCGGATGCCAGCGGTTGAATACCTTCGCGGCCGTCAGCCTCTGTTCGGGGAAGTGCAGCAAGATCCAGTCGCGGTTGTCGTCGTGGCCGACGTAGGAGTGATAGAGCCACGGCATCCGAGCCTCCCAGGGCTGGCCCTCATTCGCGTCGAACCACTCCTTGATCATCACCAGCCCGTCGGGATTGGCGTTGGGGACCACCAGGGTGATCACGTTATCGAGAATGTTGCGCACCTCGGCGTTGTCGCCGGTGGCCAGATAATAGGCCAACTCCGGGGCGACGAAGCCGCAGGTGATCTCGGTGCTGTGGATCGCCCCGGCGTGGTAGGCGACCGCGGGTAATTCCTCGGCCAGACGCATCGCTTCGTCGTGGCCGATCTTGCGCGGATCGCAGAGCAGGTCACGTTTCGCCCGCAGGTCGTCCAGGCACGCCAGATTCTCAGGCGAGGAGATGATCATCAGCACGAAAGGATGGCCGTCGGTGGTCTTGCCCAATTCCTCGTAGAGCAATCGGTCCGAGCGCTCGGCCAGAAGCTGATAGTACTCCAGGCTGCGCAGGTAGCTGATCACCTTGCCCTCGGCTCCCATCGGGTGACCGAAGAACTGCTCCGGCGAAGGGATCTCCTCCGCCGCCGGGCTCGCCTGGAAGGAAAAAACCAGAACAAGAAAGACAACAGGGGTCAGCAATCGTCGGCTCATGGATTCTCCTCGTATTTTGATTGATATTATTCTCCCACTGACAACATTATATTATGATTCCATCTCATACCGCCATAATAACGCCGGGAAAATCGGCTCCCGACTTGACAGACCTTTCACACAAAGGCTAATCTTTTTTGCAGTAGCCAATCTAATCAGAGACCGAGGTAGGAGGTAATCCGATGAAAGTCCGAGCGGGATTTCTCGCAATCGTAATTGGCGGTTTTGTTTTAGCCCTGGCGAGTTGCGGCGGTGGAGGGGGCGGCGCCGCGCTCAACCTTGTACCTGAAGGCGATTACTACAGCATCAGCGGGATGAACATATCCCAGACGTTTAATTCGCCCATGTATAAGGAGTACATCGACGAGGTCAACTGGGCAGAGGACCGCATGGATGACTTGGAGAAGGAAGCCAAGAGAATGGGCATCGATATCGGGCAGTACATGATGGTCATGAGCTTCAACTCCACCGACGTAAAGGAGAATCTCACCTTCCATGCCGGACCTCGGGATGCCGACGACTTCGAGGACTATTGCGAAAAGATCCTCAACTTGAGTGACTTCGAGGAAGAGGAAGAGAACGGCGTGAAGTACTACGTGGCCGAGAACGTCGAAACCGGTTACCTGATGGCCGGCGGCGGCGCTCTGGTCGGTCACAAGGATGCCCTGGAAGACGTGATCGATGTGATGACCAAGGGCGACGACAAGCTGATCGACGACAAGAATTACCGCGAACACATGGCTCTCGTCGATTACAGCGCATCTCAGTTCATGTTCCAGTGGGATGAGTTGGACACGGCCAAGACCACCTTCAAGGGCTACATCCGCCAGGTGGATGATGACGAGGACTTGCAGGACGCCGTCGATGATCTGGAAGCCTGGAGCATCGCGCTTTATTGGCGGGGCAACCTGGAAGTGGTTCTGAAGTTCAAGTTCGACGACGAGAAGCCGGTTCAGGAACTCGGCGAGTTCATCGAGAAGGAGATGGACGAATTCTTCGAGAATCTCGGTGAAGCGCAGTTGCGTGGCTTCTTTCGCGATGAGCAGCTCGATAATCTCGGCGACCTCGACAACCTCGCTGAGAAGGCGAGAGTCAACCGCGCTGGCAAGGTGCTCGAGATCCGCTTCGCGGTCAGTTGGGAGGATCTCAAGAACTTCCTCGACTGACATTCACGAAAGGAATCTGAATGGCCGCCCCGCAGACGCCGGGCGGCTTTTTTCTGCCCAATGCGGCAGCGGATCGCGATTTGTGGCCGGTCTGTTCAGATATCACAGAACCGCCTGAACATATGATTCAGAATATTGTCGTAGGGAGTTCACTCTGCGCCTGTTTGATCAGGCGTGCGAGTGACGACCTCACCCACTCTGCGCCCGTCCGCGGGGTCAAGAACACGATCCCGCGGCTTTTTTTTCGGGGTGTCTGCTTGCCCCGCTCACTACACCCCACATCCTGATTTACAACGCTTTGCGCTTCCGGGTGAGGCTCGGTTAAAACTGAATCACGGGATCAATCGCGGCGGCAGTGCTCCTTCCATCTCCAGCAGAAACCGCTTGGTCTCGAGCCCCCCGCCATAGCCTCTCAGCCCGCCGTCGGAGCCGATCACTCGATGGCAGGGAACGATTATCGAAACCGGATTAGCGCCGCACGCCCCTCCCACCGCCCGGGCGGTCGAACCCAGCCTCGATGCCAACTCGCCGTATTTGACGACAGACCCGTAAGGGATTTTCTCGAGTTCCCGCCAAACGCCAAGTTGAAAGGGAGTTCCGCGCAGATCGAGGGGGATGTCGAAGGTCTTTCTCACGCCGGTGAAGTACTCGTCCAGCTGCCGCCGTAAAGGGCCGGCCAAGGGCGCCTCGCCGCCGATTTCCTCATCCTTGAATAGCGCTGCGATCACATCAGATGCGGAGCGCTTCTTGTGTACCAGATATACCAGGCAAGCCAGGCCCCGCTCGCTGAAGGCGGCCACAAGTTCGCCCGGAGGCGAGCTCAATCTCACTGGAGCGATCATCGTGCAATCACCATTTCCAGCCCGGGAACATTCGCTTGAGAAACTCCAGTGCCTGCGGATCCTGATAGTTGCTGCCATAAGGGTGTTTGCCGATGGCAAAGCCACCGAAGGCGTAGTTCCAGCTCACCGCCATTCCGCCCACGGCCATGTAACCCGCCACGGCCAGACCGCCGAAGGCATAGTAGCCGCCGAGGGCCACCCCCCCGACCGCAGCGTAGATGGCGGCTGCCAGGCCGGCCAGGGCTATCACGCCGAAAGCCAGACCTCCCAGGGAGAGAACGCCGAAAGCGATGCCGCCGATCGACAAGACGCCGAATGCGACGTTCCCCACGGCAATGATTCCTCTGGCTACCAGAAGGCGGCCGGTTCGGGAATCGATGCCCGATGCCACGTGGATAAGCGGAATACCGAAGATCTTAGCCTTGGACTTGTATTCATAGCCCCTGCCGGGATACGCGCCGCCTTCCGGCTTGGCGCCCATCTGCGCTTCCAGACGCTCCAGACGTTTGCTGACCTCTTCGTCACTGTTCATTTATTATCCCCCCATTTCCAATGAGATGGCAGAATCATAACCCGGGGAAGCGCTGAATCAAAACGGATATCAGAGCACTGCGGTGGCGGCGCTGGCTAAATACGGGAATTGATCACTACGATCTTCTTTAACATCAAGTCCGCCCACTCGTTCCAACCCTCCTGCCCGGGATTATTGCAGCAATACACAACCTCAGGTCTCGGTATGAGTGGACAGATCTCTCCCTCAGGACCCGGAATCAGCGCGGCCACATCGACGGTTTTCAAAAAAGTGTCGTCCTTTGCGTCACCCACGCCGAAGCTGAGGACGATATCGCCGTCTCCCCGATAAACGCCCGCAGCCCACTCCGCAGCGGACAGCTGATCAGGATTTCTCTGCGGCGACGCTCCCTCGCGAGCCGCCGCGGCCAGGGGTGATGATTCGGGTGCGAAAACCGCCTTGCCGCCTGCGGCGATCAGCGCAGGCTGCGGGAGCAGAGTGGAAAGCGCCTCACGTGCGATCTCTTGCAGTGCGCCGCTGATGAAGATGATCTCCATCCCGGCTTCGGCCAGAGTGCGATAAGCGTCAGCGCACCTGTCAAAGGATCCCCGGTCATCCAGGAAGGCACCGAACAGATCGCTGAAAAGGAGGACTTTGACCGACGGTTCGTCAATCATAGGCTCTCCATCAGGTCCGCGCAGTCTGACGCCTCCAAAGCCGCCATCAAGCTGCGCCAGTTCTCCGCCAGATCGAGAAAGAATTCAAGCGCTCCCGGATCTTCCGCCTCACGGGCTATCTCGATGTTGCGCGCGGCCTCCTCCGCCCCGGCCTCGTTACCCCTGACGCGATAATGCTCGGCCAGGAGCCTGCAGGTGTCGCCGATACGGTCATCAAGATCATCCCGCAAGAAGAATCCGGGATACGGATCGAGATCCTCCGGGCGCAGTTTCCGCAGGCCGCCGACACTTGCCGCCCTGATCTTCGAACGCTGGTAACTGAAGCGGATCACATCCTGCCGCATCTGCTGCCACTGCGGGTGGCTCTTCGGCGGCGCGAGATGCTTGATCGCCAGCTCGTTGTCCAGGATGGTCGGAATCCCGCTCATCTTCGCCATCATCAGATAGTCGAGGTCTTCCCCGCGGGTCACGCGGGTGTCGAAAGGCAGCTTCGAGTACAAATCCCTGCGGAGGGTCAGGTTTCCTCCAAAGGCGAAAGGGGTCTGCTTGTATCGAGGGGGCCTGCCGATATACTCCATGAACGCGCTGTCCATCACTGAGTACTTCGGCCAACGGCTGCCCCATTCAGGCAGCGGCTTTTTCAGGAGGTACTCTCCGTCGGGGTTGAGATAATATCCGGCCAGGGCTGAAACTTTTTTCCCATCGTGCTCACGCTCCAAACCATCCCGCACCTTTTGTAAAAAAGCGGGATCCTCGAACACCTCGTCGTCGTCGATCAGGACGACCGCGTCGGCCTCCAACAGCCCGGCCGCCAGCAGGCAGCCGTTTCGCACATGAGCGTAGCCCGAGAGATTGAGGAAGGCCGAGTATCGGCCGGCCTCGTCCGCCAACCGCGAGCCGATCCTGCCAAGTGATGCGGAGGTAAGAATTCGAGGGGAATGAAGCGAGTCGGGAAATTCGTCCCGGATGATCCCGCCGACCCGGGAGACCATTTCGTCCTCGATCTCCGGAGTTGTCGGTACCACAACCAGAGCCAGGTCAAAATCCGTGTCGTCGAGAACAGCGAGGCTGCGCAGGAAGCGGCCCAGAGTGTCGGGGCCGTCAAGCGAAGTGGGATGATCGAAAACCAGGTCGCCCTCCCGCCAGCCGACCGAGGCAGCGCGGGCCCAATATGTCGGCACGACGATTGTGAGCTTCATCCTGGCTCACCTCCTGCGATTGTATGCGAAGGCGTTTTCTACGAAGCAAGCACTGCCATCTAAGCTTCGGGTATCAGGGTATATTGGCGACAAATATCTGTTGAACTGGGCAGGATGTCAACCGGCCTGCGACCCGGTGTAGGTCTCATCGCTCGCCCCGGCGGGCTCGGCGACGGGCTCGATAGGCACTGCGAACTTGCGGGTGCGGTCCTTTACGGCAGGCTTCGAGCGATTGACCCTGAAGAATCCCCTGCGCAGCACGAAGATTGTGGCAGGCACATTCACGAACATCGAAATCGCCATCGGCACAAGAGTCGACTCCAGCGGCAGCGGTGTGCCGGTGGTGTAGTGCATGATGAACAGCAAGGCGTGCGCTATGACGGTGGGAACCACGCTGCCCAGCGGATAGGCGAGCAGCGGATTGCGAATCTCCGAAAAGCGCTCGGTGATCCGGCCGAAAAAGCCGCCAAGGCAAAAGGCCGTGACACCGTGCTTCACTCCGGCAAGCCCTGCTGCAAACCAGCCGAACTCGCGGTTCACCAGGTAAACCAGGACGAAATTGATCGCGAAAGAGAGCAGTCCCAACTTCCAATTATGAAATTCAAAATAGAGTTTCTTAAGCAGTTTTCCCAACGTCGCACCCGATTGGATGTAAAGAATGAATGTAGCGTGGGCGGAAGTCAACCCTGTGGGCCTTTTTGAGCGATAGCGGTTGCAAAAACGCCAGTTCTACAGCAAAATAACTCTCCTTTTTTAGCCTCGCCTAAGAGGAAAAGAAAATAGCAGACGGCAGGAGATATGCCCCGTCCCGAATATTGGATAATCGAGAATTACGACTACCGGCCATGCAAGCCCAGCCGGCTGGAATTCCACACTGCCGTCGCGCTGCATACTCACTCCTATCACTCTGAGGAGAGCCTGGGCTCGCTCGAGTGGATTATGGAGAAGCCCGTCCTCAATAAAATCAACGAGATTTTCAAACGGGCGTTCCGCACCAAGGCCAAGGAAGAACTGAACTATGCCGACCTCCATTACTGCCCCCCGATATCCCCGGCTGAGGTCTACGAGCTTGAAAGGAACTCGGCGGAAGCGCTGGGATTCGAGAATTTCCTGCTGGCGATAACCGACCACAACAAAATCGCCGCCTGTCAGGAGCTACTCGAAGCACGCCCCGACCTCGAGCCGATCGCCGCCATCAGCGAAGAGCTCTCCTTCTTTTTTAAAGACGAAGAATTCCACCTTGGGATTATCGGCATTCCCTCCGAAAAGGCCGATGAGCATCACAAAACCATGCAGGAGTTGGGACGCAGAGGGGATACAGGCGGGCTCTTCGACCTTCTCACTTCCCTGAAACCCTCGCCGTTGCTGATACTCAACCACCCCTACTACCAGCTTGACACGATGCCCGAGCACGGAGAAAGGCTCCAGCAGTTGTTGCGAAATTTCGGCAATTCAATCCACGCGATCGAATTCAACGGACTGCGTCCCCGCCAAGAGAACGACGCCGCAATCGAGTTGGCCCGCGTCCTCCGCAAGCCTTTGGTTGGCGGCGGTGACCGCCATTCCCCCCTGCCGAGCCTCGCGCTCTCCGTATCCAGAGAGGCGGCAACGATTCAGGATTACATAGAAGAGGTGAAGGGCGGCGGCGGCGCCATGATTTGTAAGAACGATTATTTCCTGCCCCATGGTTGGAAGCTTTTCGTGCGGATTCTGCATTATGTGCAGTACTACCGCCGGATAACCTTCTACAAAAATGTTCCCATCACCGATTACCCCATCGACGACAAGATTATCCCCGATTATCTCGCCGACGCGGCCGGTTTCATCCTCTCTATACTGAAATGGATGAAGCTGGTAAGGTAACTGCCGGAAACATTTGATGTGCTCCATCTTAATAAGATTTCCACGACTGGGGGGCTAAGGTGCGGATAGCGCTGTTCACCGACACCTACTATCACATCAACGGCGTTTCCATGGTCTACCGCCGATTCGCCCGCTGGTGCGCCGCACGGGGCATCGAGCTTGAGATTTTTACTCCCGGTAGCCGGCCTCTGGAGAAGATCGGCAGCGTCTCCATCCACTCCGTGGAAATGATCACGCCCGTCCCCTACTACCGCGATCTCTACTTCGACGCATTCCCCCTGCGGCCGAAGATCGACCGATATGTCAGGCAACACGATTTCGATCTGGCTCACGTCGCCACGCAGGGTCACATGGCCCTTGTGGGCCTGCGTGCTGCCGGCGCCGCCGACCTGCCCAAGATCAGTTGCTACCACACTAAAATGCCCGAGTACGCCGCGAGCCGCTTCCTGCGGTTCTTCGGTGATAATCCTTTGGGCCGCAGGATGGCCGGGGTGGCCGAGGACATGTCGTGGTGGTACCAGCGCCGCCTCTACAGAAGCAGCCAGCTGATACTCGTGCCGACATCATCCGCAAGGAAAATCCTCGAGGATAAGGTCGGAGTTCCCACGGCCGTTTTCTCCCGGGGCGTTGACAGCGAGGCCTTCAGCCCCGATCACAGGACGCGGGACGGCGGCGATCACAGGACGCGGAGCCTATTTGTCGGCCGCCTGAGTATCGAAAAGAACCTCGATCTGCTCGCGAAGCTTGATTTACCCGGAGGCAGGGGGTTGTATCTCGTGGGAGACGGCCCACATAAGAATGTCTTGCAGAAGCGCCTGCCCGGAGCCGCCTTCCTGGGTTTCCTTCAGGGCGAGAACCTGGCGCGAGCCTATGCCTCCGCCGACGTCTTCGTCTTTCCATCGAAGACCGAGACATTCGGCAACGCCGTGCTGGAGGCGATGGCTTCCGGGCTTCCCGTCATCGTCTCGAACGAGGGCGGGCCGAAGGATTTCGTCGTCGACGGCGAAACAGGCTTCGTGACCTCCAGCGATGAGGAGTTTCTGGAACGCCACCGGCAGTTGGCCGGCGACGCGGGCCTGCGCAAGCGCCTCGGCGCCAACGCGCGTGAATATGCGAAAACCTGCAATTGGGACAGCATCTTCGAGAAGCAGGTTCTGGATAATTATCGCAAAGTTATTGAGGAGTGGCGGACGTCGGGCCGATCCTGATCATCTCTTCGTAAACTGCCATTTGTTTGTCAAAAGTAGCATCCCAGGGGAATCGCTCCGCCTGCTGCCGCGCAAGCTTGCGCAGTCGGGCCCTGTCTCCATTGGTCAGTTCCACGATGGCATCGGCAAAGGCCTCGGCGGTCGGCTCCACGGCCCGCACCGCAGGGCTGTCGCTGTATTCGGTCACCCCTCCCTGGTTCGGGCACACCACCGGCAGGCCGGCGGCCAACGCCTCCAAAGGCACGAGGCCGTAAGGCTCCCGCAATGAAGGGAACACGAACACGTCGGCCGAAGCATACAGACTGGCCAGCAGCTCCTTGTCGCTGATATAACCGGCCAGCTTTATTCGCTCCCCGCCCGCCTCTTTCAGACTGTCCGCCAGCTCACCCACTCCGGCGACAACCAGCTTGGCGTTGACGCCCCGCTGCTCCAGCCGCGTCAGCACCTCCGGCAGCAGCATGATGTTCTTCTCCCTCGCGATACGACCGACGTAGAGAAGAACGGGATCGGAGCCGCCGGCGAAGCGCTCGCGAACTGCATCGTCGGCCTTGCCGGGCCTGAAATTCTCCAGGTCTATCCCGAGATTCAGAAGGACTATCTTGTCTGCGGCGATCGGCTCTATCTCCGCGGCGGTGAAGCGCGAGGCGCAGATTATCTTGTCGAACGCTGCGGATACCACCTGCATATAGAGATTTGCGAACTTGAGCAGGAGGGGATTGTCTCCGAAATATGTCGAGAGGTTCATGTCGAGCCGCTCGTGATGAAAACCGACGGTGGGCAGGCGCTTCTGGATCTTGCGGTAGAAGAAGGAGAGCGCCATCAGCGTGAACTTGTCATTGACCTCCAGAAGGTCAGGCTCCTCCAGCTTGACGATCTTGTGCAGAACACCGAGGTTGACGATCAGCCGGTAGATGTTGTTCAGCGGCGCCCGGGGCGAGCCGATGCGGTAGATAACCGTATCCGGTTCGCGTCGCTCAATGCCATCCTGCTCATCGGGAATCACGAGGCGAAACGGCAAGCCGTGCTCCTCGAAATAGCGCTCCTTGGCGTCGAGGTACGTCTTTATCCCGCCGGACTTCGGATGATAGAAATTTGCGAGGTGAAGGATCTTCAACGCTTCAGGCTCCCCTGGTTAAATCTCTTC